>Ga0105251_10000646_pt1 | contig 32091 bp, 31 predicted proteins | sample KBSS64metaG_FD_80424 | JGI IMG/M metagenome (GOLD analysis project Ga0105251, IMG submission 80424) | Switchgrass rhizosphere microbial communities from Kellogg Biological Station, Michigan, USA - KBS S6-4 metaG | ecosystem: Host-associated > Plants > Roots > Rhizosphere > Soil | place...
AACCAACTCAACTAAACATCTATTTAGTTGAGCTAAGTTTGGATTGGCTTTAATCGCATTAAAGCATTGTGCAACACCCAAAACCGCCCTCACCCTCCATATCCATCACTGAAATACCAAACGCCCGATGCGGTGCATCGGGCGTTTGGTTTAAACCGATGTAACACTAAATAATCAGCGCAGCGGCAGTCCCTTGGTTTCTGGCATGCGCAGATAGACCATAGCACTGATGGCGCTGATCACCGCTAGGTAAATCCAGAACAGGTGCCCATAGCCCCAACCGGCCATCGCGGCCATGAGATATGGCGCGGTTCCACCAAACAACGTCACAGACAACGCGTACGGCAAAGCGATACCGGTCACGCGAACTTCAGCCGGAAATTGTTCCGCCATGGTTACTGCAGAGGCTGCGCCGAAGCCTGTCATGATGACCATGGAGATGGTTTGCAGGATGGTCACTTCCGTCAGGCTGATGCCGACATGCAACAGACCGAAACTTGGCCACGCCCAGATTACCGAAGCGACGGCGAATGCGATCAGAACCGGTCGGCGACCGACTCGGTCAGCAAGTTTCCCGGCAAACGGCAACAGCACCAGTGACACCCCTACCGAGATCACGCCTGCAAGCAATGTGTCACGGATCGACATACCGGTGATTAGGTGGACTTGCGAGGGATAGCTCACCATCCATACATAGTTCAGCAAATTGCCAGCCATGGCGATGCCGATCACCCGCATCGCATCTTTCCTGTGGCTGAAAAACAGTTCACGCAAAGGTCGTTTCTTGACGTTGCTCGCGGCGCGTGCCTTAAAGATTTCAGTCTCGCGCACCGACAGACGGATCCACAGCGCGATCAGTCCCATCAGGGCGGCAATGATAAACGCAACGCGCCAGCCCCAGTCGTTTAACGCAGCGTCACTGCCCAGTGATGCCAGACCAAAGCCCAAGAGGAACGAGACCATGGTCCCTGCATTGATCGCGAACCATTGCCAGGAACCGGCGAATGCGCGGCGGTGTGCAGGTGCCGACTCGATGAGGAACGCCGAAGCGGAACCGAATTCACCGCCAGCAGAAAACCCCTGGACCAGGCGCGCGAAGACCAGAATGATCGGTGCGGCAATTCCGATGCTGTCATAGTTGGGGCAAAGGCCGATGACCAGCGAGGCCAGCGACATCAGCAGAATAGAAAGCGTCAAACCTTTCTTGCGACCGTAGCGGTCGGCTACTTGGCCGAGAACCGCACCACCGATAGGCCGCATAATGAAGCCGACGGCAAAGATCGCCAACACCGACAGCAAGCTGGTAAGACCATCTCCGGCCGGGAAGAACTGGCGGGCAAGGATGGAAGAAAACGTGGCGTAAATAACCCAGTCGGTGTATTCGACGATGGTGCCAAGCGTTGCGGCGACAATGGCCTTTTTTTCGCCATAGGTTAGTTGTCGGCCCTGAGCGTTTGCAGTGGCGCCTGATGCTGGCTGTGGCGTCAGTGCACTCATTAAACTATTGTCGTTATTCATTTCTATGGCTCCCGTGGGCGCTATTATTATTGACCTTTAGTCGCGGCCTTGTTACGGATTAATACTGCTATTTACACCTCTCCAAGTGAATCGAGATTTACGCCCTGTATCGTTGACTAATTCTCAATGCATAGGCGTCTATTCAATATTTCAGACTGTATTTAAGTCGATTGACCTTTGCTCAACCGCCAACGCCACAAAACTCAGTTGAGCAATATGCGGCCGCTGATGTAATAGGTATTCGTAATGGAGTTTTAAACAATAAAGACGAGCCTCACTGCAGTTTCAGAGGAGACACACAATGTTTGTAAAAGTTAACAGCTTCGTCGACGGCCGTTCCCTGGCGCCGACTGACGGGCAGTATGTCGACAAGATCGATCCGCGCACAGGTGCCAAGATCAGTGAAGTCGCCAGCAGCGGGCCGAAGGATGTGGCGCTGGCAATCGAGTCGGCAGCCTCGGCGCTGCAAAGCTGGCGCGACATGCGCCCCGCCGAACGAGGGCGCATCCTCAATGAATTCGGGCGCATCATCCGTCAAAGCGAAAATACGCTGGGCGTGCTGGAAAAGGCCGATACCGGCAAACCCGGAAGTGAGATGGCGGCGCTGATGGACCTGACCGCCCAGTACTTCGAGTTTTATGGTGGCATCGTCAACGTCATGGACGGGGATGTGATCAACCAAGGCCCCGACTATCACATCTATACACGCCGTGATCCCTTTGGCGTGATTGGCGTCATCCTGCCTTGGAATGCCCCGCTCCACCAGGCAGCGCGCGCTATCGCGCCCGCCCTCGCTACCGGCAATACCGTGGTGGCCAAACCCTCCGAACACACCTCTGCCTCGCTGGTGGAACTGGCGCGCATTGCCGTGCAAGCCGGAGTGCCTGCCGGTGTCTTCAACGTCATCGTGGGTAAAGGCAGCGTGATCGGCCCAGCCATGGCGCATAACCCACACATCCGCAAGATCTCTTTTACTGGCGGCCTGCGCGCTGGCCAGGAATTGGGACACATCGCCGCCGAACGCATCCTGCCGCTGACCCTCGAACTGGGCGGCAAATCTGCCAACATCGTGTTCGACGACGCCGACCTCGATGCGGCCGCCAAAGGCTCGACCAAGGCATTTACCTGGAACAGCGGCCAATGGTGCGCGGCAGGCACGCGGTTGCTGGTCCAGGAGAATATCCATGACCGCTTCGTCGACAAGCTGGTTGCCGAGGTGGGTGCCCTGCGCGTCGGACCGGAGGATGACTCGACGTCCGGGCCGATTACCACTCACGCGCAGTTCGAGAAGATCCAGAGCTACTTCGCCATCGCCGAGCGCGAGGGGCTGAAGCCGGCAATCGGCGGCAAGGTGGCCACGCGAGCGGGCTATGAAAACGGCTGGTATATCGAACCGACGGTCTACACCGGTGTAACCAACAATATGACCCTGGCGCGCGAGGAGATTTTTGGGCCTATCGTCTGTGTCATTCCCTTCAAGGATGAAGCCGATGCGCTACGGATCGCCAACGACAGCGAATTCGGCCTCGGTGCCGGCATCTGGAGCCGTGACATCGGCCGGGTGCATCGGGTTGCGGCGCAGCTGGAGGCAGGCCGAATTGTCGTCAACGAGTACAGCGGAGGTTTCGTCCAGACGCCTTGTGGTGGATTCAAGCAAAGTGGCTACGGTCGCGAGCAAGGCATCGACGCCCTCTCCCACTATACCCAGCTCAAATCTGTGATCATTCGCCTTTAAATCCCTTCCAAACAAAAAACAAAAGGGCGCAACCATTGGCTGTGCCCTTTTCGTTAACTGTTTACCAGATCGGCAGGGAGTAGCTGAGAATCAACCTGTTCTCGTCGATATCGCTGGCAAAGTTGCTGCGTGTGCTGGCGTTCTTCCATTTCACGGCAAGGTTTTTCAACGCACCACTCTGAATGACGTACGCCAGTTCTGTGTCCCGTTCCCACTCCTTTCCAGCCTGAGCCCGGTTGCGCACACTCACCTCGTCGCCCGACAGATAGCGGGTCATGAAGGTCAGGCCAGGAATGCCAAGCGCTGTGAAGTTGTAGTCGTAGCGCAGCTGCCAGGAACGCTCATCCTGATTGCCAAAATCATTGATTTGCACCAGGTTGATCAGATAAGCATCGGTGCCATTGAGGTTGGCGAAACCGGTAGCGCCGCTCATACGTTGATACCCCAGTCCCACTGAATGTCCGATCGCGCTGTAGGTGAACATCGCGCCAAGTGCGGAGTTTTCGACGTTACTGCCGCCCTCCTCGAGGCTACGCGCCCAGCGGATATCGGACGTGAGCGATTGTCGCTCGGTAAGCGTCAGCTTGTGGTTTAACGTCAGGTAATGCTGCTGGTAGATGCCATCCAGAACGCCGTAGTGGTAGGCAGTACTCAATGCCGGCGTCCAGCGATAGGTCACCCCTGCGAAATCGAAGCGCTCACTACTTGTCTTCCGGCCTGGCCGGATATTGCGTGCAGCGCCGTTGAACACCGTCATGGGCTCATTGTCGCTTGAGTTGCGCAGGTTGATACGGTCGAATCGCCCGAGATCGACGGTCGTATTGCTCAGGTCGGCACTGTTGAGCCAGGCACCACGAAAAGTCTGCGGCAACAAACGCGTGTCGTTGTACATCGCCACAGGCAGTTTGGGCATCAGGGTGCCGGCTTTCAGCGTGCTTTGCGCCATGCGTACCTTGGCAGTCAGCCCCAGCTTGCTGTATTCATCCTGAGCGCGACCATCGCGGTCGGTAACGAGCAGACCCGTGCCGGTCCGTGATGGGCCCGAGTCCAACTTGATGCCGAGCATGCCCAATGCATCCAAGCCAACGCCGATCGCTCCGGGCGTAAAGCCGGATTCATAACGCAGGACAAAACCCTGGGCCCACTCTTCTGCCTTGCTTTGCACCGCACCTGATTGGCGAAAGTCGCGATTGAAGTAGTAGTTGCGTAAATCCATGCTGGCTTTGCTGTCGGTGATGAAGTCCGCATAAGCCGGCGAATGCACAGTGCTGACTGCGCCGCACAATGCCAGTCCTGAGGCTCGGTTAAAATGCTTGCGATGGCGCGTTTTAGCGATCTTCATAAATGGATCTCTTATTGTTGTCGGAAGCCGCAACACGACCAGATGGCGCGTGCGCGCCGATCGTAGAAATCGCAGCCCCGCGACGACAATCGATTAAAACGGGCGCCTGCCTTGAGCTTTTATCAAACGTTCACTTTATTGTTGGGATGCGCCGGACAATTAAATACACTCCGCGTCCTCGTTTTTTCCAATACAGTAACTTCCAACAACAAGAGATGACTTCCATGGACCGACTGCCGCCACTGAATGCCATCCGCGCGTTTGAGTCCGTAGCGCGTCATTTGAGCATCACCCATGCCGCCGATGAGTTGAATGTCACGCCGGGTGCGGTCAGTCGGCAGATCCGCGCGCTCGAGGAGTTTCTCGGACTCGACCTGTTTGTCCGGGGGCACCGGCAAATCACCTTGACCCCCTCCGGCGAACAATATTTCCGTGCGGTGGCCAGGATGATCGAAGACTTGCGGGGTGCCACGAAGAAACTCATGTCTCCGCCCTTGCGTCGTCAAATCAAGGTGCGTGCCTACACCACGTTTGCCATGCAATGGTTGATACCCAGGCTGGCCAGCTTTCACGCCGAACATCCCAAGATCGAGGTGTTGTTGACCGCATCGCTCGATCCGGTCGACTTTTACAAGGAAGACATCGATGCCGCGATCCGTCTTGGTTCCGGCGAATGGCCCAATTGCAATTGTTACGTGTTGAGCGACAACCGCCTTGCACCAGTCTGCAGCCCTTTGCTTTTGCAACACGGCCCGGGCCTGAACACACCCGCCGACATCGCGCAATACACCATGCTGCATTCGATCGCCAGACCCGAGGACTGGCGCTACTGGCTGGAGGCATGCGGTGTTAGCCGAGACGTGGATGCGCTTGCCGGCATGTCATATCAGAGCTCTTCGATGGTCTATGCCGCTGCCGCCGGTGGCCAGGGCATTGCCATGGCGCAGTTGTTCCTGGTCGAGAAAGAACTGCGGGACGGCACCCTGATCAGGCCTTTCGAGCAAATTGTCGACATGGGCGTGTACACCTATTATCTGCTCACGCCAAAGCACCGCGAAGAAAGCGATGACACGCGGGTTTTTCGCGAGTGGATCCTCGAACAGGCACGTTTGACCCGCGAAGGCGCTTGACTTTTTTTCAACCAAAACAGGCCAATAACTCCTTTGTCGCAGGGAAATCGGCGCACCTAGTATGGTGTCTTCCCAATAATAAGGTCGACACGCCATGAGCAATCTTCCTAAGCATTGCGACTCTGCATCGAACGAAACCATCGGTTTTATCGGGTTGGGCGCAATGGGTCAGAAAATGGCCCACCACCTGCTAGACAATGGCTATGGCCTAAGCCTCTTCGATCCCAACCCGCAAGTATTGGCACCCTTGCTCGCACGCGGAGCGCGCAACCACGCCAGCCCCCGCGAAGTCGCCGATCACGCCCAGATCGTACTGATTTGCGTGCCGACCCCGGATATCGTCGAGCACGTGGTGCTGGGCGACAACGGGGTCATCCACGGTGAACAGATGAAAATCCTGGTGGACCACTCCACCACCGGTCCGAGTATGGCCAGGCGCGTGGAGCAGGCGCTGCGTGAACGCGGTATCCAGGCATTGGACGCGCCCTTGGCCGGTGGCGTGACAGGCGCAGTCAATGGGACCCTGTCGGTGATGGTCGGGGGTGACAAGACCGCTTACCAACAGTGCGAGCCGGTGTTCGCCTGTTTCGGCAAAAAAGTCGAACATATCGGCACAACGCCAGGCCTGGGCCAGACCTTGAAACTGGTCAACAACATGATCGTTGGTGCCACTCTGGTGGCCACCAGCGAAGCACTGCTGTTCGGTATCAAGTCCGGGCTCGAACCTGGGCAGATGCTGGAGATGCTCAACGCAAGCACCGCCCGCAGCTTCAGCAGCGAACAGATACTGGCCGGTACCGTGATGCAGCGAGAATTCGATTTCGGCTTTCGCCTGGACCTGATGCGCAAGGATATACGGCTGTTCCTCGCCGAGTCGGAAAACGTCGGCACACCGGCCTTCACCTGCGCAGTGGTCAAGCAGTTCTTCGATCAGGCCATGAGCGAAGGTGACCCGGCCCGCGACATGACCCACGTAGTCAAAGTGCTCGAAAAAATGGCCGGCGCCACCATCGACGGGCATACCTCATCATAGCCTCACCCTCCTCCTTTTCTGGATGAAGGAAAGCTGTCTTCGCTGACTGGTTTCAAGGCGTAAAATAAACCAGGCGGAGCGGTAAGGCCGCCTGCGTGGGCGTCTCTCAATGCGTCCCTCTGCCGCTCCTGGTTTGATTTTTTCTCAATTCAACCGCGTTTTTATATCGTTTGTCGCCCATTGAGGCGTGCCCGAACATACCTCCAGACGTTCGCTATCGAGCGTCAATAAAAACAGGAGGTCACATGAACAGTCCGTCACCTATCTGGGCATCCACCACACCGCCCAGTCTTGCTGCCTCGCGACATCTTGGCACTGACGAAATCTTCTTTCCCGCGGTACCTGCCGATTCGCCCCTGGCCGATCAGTTCCAGGACACCACCCTGAGCGTGGAAGGCCGCGTGTACAGCTTCACCATCATGCACCCCAGCCCCAAGAGTGGGCTCAACCCCTTCGTTCTGGCCTACGTCGACCTGCCCGGTCCGGTCCGCCTGTTCGGCCGCCTCAATGGCAGCAGCGGCCGTCCGTTCATTGGCGAAAAATGCCGTGTGATTGCCGACGAGACTTTTGGCTACGTATTCGAATCCCTGGAGGTACGTCCATGACCCAGATGCATGTAATGGGCGCCGCAATGACGCCATTTGGCCGCCACGTGGGTGTGATGGCTCCGGAGCTTGCCCAGCGAGCGATTCTTGACGCGGTGGCCGACGCCGGCATTGCCCTGGCCGACATCCAGGCGGTTTATTGCGCCAATGTGTTGGGCGGGATGATTCTCGGCCAGGTGATCCTGCGTGACCTGGGCCTCAAGGGCATTCCGGTCTACAACATCGAAAACGCCTGCGCCAGCGGCGCCACGGCGGTCCACCTGGCTCGGCATGCACTGCTGGCCGGGCAATACGAGCGGGTTCTGGTGTTTGGCATCGAGCAATTGACCGCGCTGGGCGGCGGCACCATCCCCATGCAGCGCAACGATCGCATGACCGACCTGTACGCCACCGCCGGTATGGTGCTGCCTGCGGTGTACGCCATGCGTGCCACCCGTTTTATCCATGAGCGCGATGCCAAACCAGCCGACCTCGCGGCTATCGCCGTGAAAAACCGCCACCATGGTTCGCTCAATGAATATGCGCAGCAGCGTACCGAAGTCACCCTGGAACAGGTGCTGAGTTCGCGGATGATCGCCGACCCGCTGACCCTGTTGCAGTGCTGCCCGTCGCAAGTCGATGGCGCTGCCGCAATGGTGCTCGGAACGCAGCCTGGACCACAGGCCAAAGCCGTCAAAGTGCTGGGGTCGATCGTTGTCTCGGGCATGCGCGAAACCGGCGATGACGACATTCTCGATGCCGAAATCACCGCGCGGGCGGCACGCATGGCCTATGAGCAAGCCGGTGTGGCGCCCGCTGACATCGGCGTGGTCGAACTGCATGACGCCTTCACTATCGCCGAATTGCTCTATTACGAAGCCCTCGGCCTAGCGGCGCCGGGCGAAGCCGTGTCGCTGTTGCACTCGGGGGCTACGGCGCTTGGCGGCCGCGTACCAGTTAACCCAAGTGGCGGTCTGCTTGCCAAGGGGCATCCGCTGGGCGCTACCGGCGTCGCGCAAATGGTCGAGCTGACCTGGCAATTGCAAGGGCGCGCCGGCAGTCGTCAGGCTGGCACACCGAAGTTGGGCCTGGCGCAATGCACCGGTGGCGGTATTGCTGGCGTCGATCACGCCGCTTCTGCCGTCCACATTCTGGGAGTTTGAGATGAGCACTCGAAATTTCACTGCCACACAGGTCGCCGCGATCACCGGCGCCGCTCGCGGCATCGGCCTGGCTATCGCCGAACGACTGGCGCGCCAAGGCGTATTTGTCTATCTGTTGGACCGCGACGAAGCAGCACTCGCCGCAAGCGTTGAGGCCTTGACGGGGCATGGTTTGAAGGTCGCTGGCATTGCGCTGGACTTGACCGAAGGTGAGGCTGTCACTGCGGCGTTTGCACGGATCCACGAAGCCCACGGGTCGCTCGACTTTCTGGTCAATAACGCCGGTGTGGTCAGGGACAAGCGTTTCCTGAGCATGACCGAGCAGGACTGGGACCTGGTCGTCGATACCAACCTGCGTGCCCAATTTCTGTGCTGCAAGGCCGCCCTGCCGTTGATGCTGGAAAAAGGCTTCGGCCGTATCGTCAACATGTCCTCCAGGGCCTGGCTCGGCGGTTTCGGCCAGGCCAACTACTCGGCAGCCAAGGGCGGCGTGGTGAGCTTAACCCGCAGCCTGGCCATCGAGTTCGCCGCCAAGGGCATTACTGTCAACGCCATCGCGCCCGGCATTGTCGATACCCCGCTGTTCCAGAGCTTCGCCCCTGAGGTTCAGGCAAAACTCAAGGAAACCGTGCCGGTAAAGCGCATTGGCACCCCCGATGACATCGCCAACGCCGTGGAGTTTTTCCTCGACCCAGCCAGTTCCTATGTGACCGGACAAACCTTGTATGTCTGCGGCGGACGCAGTCTGTCGTCGGCCAGTGTCTGAGGTGAGCGCCATGTCAGTTTCAATGCAAATACAGGGAGCGATTGCGCTGATCACCCTTGATCGCCCGCAGGCCTTGAATGCCCTGGACCTGGACTCGCTCCAGGCCCTTCGCGAGCACCTGGAGCATGTGCGCGACAACCCTGCGCTGCGTGTCGCCGTTATCACCGGCGCCGGCGAGCGGGCGTTCTGCGTCGGTGCAGACCTAAAAGTACCCGCTCTTCGTCCGCCTCATATGCCCAGGCGCTGTTCCTGGCCAATGAGCCTGCTGCCGATGCCGGTCTTTACATCCGCTTGATGGACCTCACCGACCTTGATCTGCACAAGCCACTGATTGCCGCTGTCAACGGTCACTGCCTGGGCGGTGGACTGGAGCTGGCATTGCAATGCGACCTGCGCATCTCCAGCAGCAGCGCCTCCTTCGGGCTGCCCGAGGCTGCCGTGGGCTCTATCCCTGCAGTAAGTGGTTTGCACCGGCTGATGCGGGCGATACCGGCGGCCCCTGCCATGCAGATGGCCTTGACCGGGCAACGTATCGATGCCCATCAGGCACTGACTATCGGCCTGATCTCCGAGCGGCTGGACAGCCACCAGGCATTGCTGGCGCGCGCCATGGAGCTCGCCGAACGTATTGCACAGCAGGCGCCCCTGGCCATACAGGCACTGCAAACCCTGTCACGCAGCACAGCGCACCTCAGCGACCGCGATGCCCAGCGTTTGACCGAGTTGTATTGGGGGATACTGCGCGATACCGAAGATCGTATCGAGGGGCGTCAAGCCTTTGCCGAGAAACGTGTACCTCACTACAAGGGCCGCTAGATGGCCCAAGGAGCGATCATGCAATTGCACAATCCCTTTCTTCAGGGTCTGGGCGTCACGTTGGTCCGCTGGGTGCCGGGAGAGGCTGAATTCCAGCTGCACATCTCCGAGCAACATCTCAACCGCCAGGGCGCCTTGCACGGCGGGATGATCGCCACGTTGATGGACGCGGCTTGCGGCTATGCCGGCCTGCACACTGGCGAAGGCGAAGCAGAGATTCATGGACTCACCGCGATGTTGAACATTGCCTACCTGCAACCGGCATTCGAGGGGAGCGTTAGCGCATTGGGCCGGGTTCGCCGCGCGGGCAGGAGCCTCTACTTCGCCGAAGCCGAGCTGCTGTCCGACACCGGCGTTCTTCTGGCCACAGCCCAAGGGACCTTCAAGAAACCCCGGGCGTCGATCCGAGGAGGTAATCATGTTACGTAACGCACTGGACGGCCTCACCGTCCTCGATTTCACCCAGATCGCCGCAGGCCCTACGGCGACCATGCTGCTGGCCGACATGGGGGCGCGGGTGATCAAGGTCGAACCCCGCGAAGGAGAGTTGGGGCGCACCCTAGGGCCGGCCTGGGTGGGCGAAGACAGCGCGCTTTACCACGCTTTCAACCGTGGCAAGCAATGCATCGGCCTGGACCTAAAGCATCCCGACAGCATCGTGGTCATCAAACGGCTGGTACTGCAAGCCGACGTGCTGATCGAAAGCATGCGCCCGGGCGTGATGACCCGGCTGGGCCTGGGTTATGAAACCCTGGCCGCGCTCAAGCCTGACCTGATCTATTGCTCAATCTCGGCCTACGGCCAGGAAGGTCCCTATTCGGACCGGGCGGGTGTCGACGGGATTCTACAAGCGGATTCCGGACTGATGAGCCTGATTGGCACGCCAGGCTCGGCCCCCTGCAAAGTGCAGGCTCCAGTGGTGGACGTAGTCACCGGTTACATGGCCTGCATGGCCGTATTGGCCAAGCTACACGCCCGTCAGCACGATGGGCTGGGCGGCCATCTGGATGTCAGCCTGATGAACTCGGCGCTGGCACTGCAACAGTCGTCCATCACCAGTTATCTGAGCGATGGTAAGTTGCCGACTCGCATCGGCAGCGGCGCACCCTACTCGGCTCCCAACGAAGCCTTCCAGACCGAGGATGGCTGGCTGATGGTTGCGGCCTACAACGGCAACCGCTGGCCGACATTGTGCAAGGTGCTGAACCACGAAGAATGGATTACCGACCCACGCTTCGTCAGCTCCGCGCAACGGGTCATCCACCGCGCCGAAATGTGCGCAGCACTGACGGACGTGTTCATGAGCAAGCCAACGGCTCATTGGCTGCAGGTATTGCATGAAGCGGACATTCTCTGCTCGAAGGTGGCCGACTACAGCGATCTGATGAAGCATCCGCAGCTCGCCAGCAATGGCATGCTGGTTGAGCTCAACCATCCTGTACATGGCGCCGTGCGCGTCCCGGGGTTTCCCATCAACAGCGTGCAGGCTGCGCAAACGCCCTATGCGCCAGCCCCGCAAAACGGTGAACATTCTCGCTCGGTGCTGCGCGACTTTGCGTTTTCCGAAGCGCAGATCGCCGCGCTGGAGGCATCGCAGGCGTTGCACTGTAGCGAACCCCTCTGATCGCCAGTGGCTAAACCCCGGGCCTTTCTTTGCGATGCGCTGAAAGGTCCCGGGGTTTTTCTTTTCTGCAAAACACTCCGTTATTGAAACTCGCTGCACATGTCACGGGCTTCTTCACGGTTTACGATGCATCATGGCCGACCGCCACAAGTACTGCTCGGAAAGCTGGGCCTGGATGGCCATGATCGCGGGATCCGCTTGATCAACTAAGTACTCGTCGAAGCAGGATTTCGGGTCACGATGCTGCCACTGTTTCAGAGCCCCACTGAATTGCTGGCGTCCAAGGACGGCGCCGGGCCGATCGACCTGATCGGGTTTTCCAGCCTGGCGGGCGTGCACAACGAAATACTCTACGACCTACTCGAACATCTGTGTCGGCGGCGCATCGACGTCCCCGTGGTGCTGGGCGGGATCATTGCGCAATCGGGACATCGCCTCACTCACCAAGCAGGGTGTCAGTGCCGTCTTCGGTCCAGGGGTCGATGTGCTGCCTAACAGTTGATGAGCCTTGTCGAGCAACAATCAGTTCAAGCCAGCGAACCGAATGCGGAAAGGTTCAGCGACGCCGAAACAACGGCCGCGGCTCAATCACCGAACGCCCATACAGCACGCTCATACCAGCCAGTCCTTTAAGGGCATCTTCAGAGGATTTGTCTTCACGCACGGCAAAGCTGGTGAAACCGCACTGGCGCATGTGGCTGAGCTGATCGCGCAGCACATCGCCGATTGCGCGCAACTCGCCCTCCCAGCCCAGCCTCGTGCGCAGCAGATACGCCTGGCTGTAGCCGCGTCCGTCGCGAAAGCTGGGAAAATCCAGGGCGATAAGTGGCAATACATCCAGCCACATTTCAAGGCTTTCCAAATCGTCTTCGGGGCCGAGCCACACGCCATCCACACTGATGTCCTGCAGCGTGTCCTTCTCCTGTATCTGGCGCCAACGCGCCAGTGGCAGGATCAGCGGGCCGGCCGGGAGTTCGCCCTCGATGTCGCGGATCAAGGTCCACTGGTCATCCAGAACATGGCGCGCACCGCCTTCGCACAACATCAGCAAGTTGTTCATGCCACGGCCTCCGCATGCTTGGGGTAGACCCGCTCCTTGAACGGCTCGATACCGATGCGGGAGAAGGTATCGATGAAGTTTTCATCGACTTCGCGATAGTCGACGAAGGTGTCGACGATGCGCTCGATAACATCCGGTATTTGCTCGGCGCTGAACGACGGGCCGATCACTTTGCCCAATGCCGCGGCTTTGCCCTGGGCGCCACCCAGGGTGATCTGGTACCACTCCATGCCGTTTTTATCGACCCCAAGGATGCCTATATTGCCAATGTGGTGATGACCGCAGGCATTCATGCAGCCGGAAATGTTCAAGCTGAAATCACCCAGGTCATGCAGGAAGTCCAGATTGTTGAAACGCGCCTGGATCGCAGCGGTAATGGGTAGCGAACGAGCATTGGCCAAGGCGCAAAAATCGCCACCGGGGCAGGCAATAATGTCAGTCAACAAGCCGGCATTGGCGACCCCCAATCCCTGCTCGCAGGCCAGCGTCCACAGCGCGAGCAAATCGCTCTTGCGCACGTCCGGTAAAATCAGGTTCTGCTCATGAGAGATACGTATCTCACCGAAACCGAACAGCTCCGACCAGTCGGCCACCGCCTCCATCTGCACTGCCGTCAAGTCGCCAGGTGGTGTGTCCGCCCCGGGTTTTGTCGACAGCACGACACTCACGTAGCCGGGGACTTTATGCGCTTGGGTATTACGCGATACCCAGCGTGCAAAGTCCGGAAAAGCCATCAGATCACTGCCAAAACTCAGTTCGGTATCACTCCGCGATTGATACGCTGGGACGACAAAGGCACGGGCGACGCGCTGGTATTCGACTTCAGTCAGTTGCGCGGGACCATCCTTGATCTGCTGCCACTCCTGTTCGACTTCAGCAGCAAAGGCTTCGATGCCCAGTGACTTGACCAGGATCTTGATTCGCGCCTTGTACTTGTTGTCACGTCGTCCGTGGCGGTTGTAGACCCGTAGCACCGCTTCGACATAAGACAGCAAATGCTCCCAGGGCAGGTCCTCGCGGATCTGCTGCGACAAGATCGGAGTGCGCCCCAATCCACCGCCGACCATCACCCGCAAACGCATATGGCCTGCTTCGTCGGCATACAGGTACAGGCCGATGTCGTGCATCATGATCGCCGCACGATCCTGTTTTGCGGAACAGATGGCAATCTTGAACTTGCGCGGCAGGTACAGAAACTCCGGGTTGATCGTCGACCACTGCCGCAGGATTTCGGCCAAAGGTCGCGGATCCATCAGTTCATCGGCCGCGACGCCGGCAAAGGCTTCGGTGGTGATATTGCGCACGCAATTTCCCGAGGTCTGGATCGCATGCATGTCTACTTCTGCCAGATGCTGCAGAATCTCGGGTACCTGATGCAGCTCGATCCAGTTGTACTGCAGGTTTTGCCGGGTGGTGAAATGCCCATAGCCGCGATCATAGTCGCGAGCGATTCGCGCCAGGGTGCGCAACTGCCGCGCCGACAGAGTGCCGTAGGGAATTGCGACCCGCAGCATATAGGCATGCTTCTGCATATACAGACCGTTCTGCAGACGCAGCGGCAGAAACTCGTCTTCGCTCAACTCGCCCGCCTGATAGCGTTCGACCTGATCGCGAAACTGCTCTACGCGCTCCAGCACCAGTGCACGGTCGTAGTCGTCGTATTGATACATGCTCGGGTCCTCATCAGTGTTTGCCCTCTCACACGGGGCAACTTCGATGGGGCCAATATGCGCTTGCGCTGATATTCATAACAGAAGCAGATTATGCATAAAAAACCGGATCAGATCTGGCGCAATCCATCCGGTACTCGTGGCATATCTGATATCGTTTTCTTTAAAGATTGCTGTGTCTGTTTTGACGCGGAGCAACCGCCACATCCCCCTCCAATACTCAAATCAATATGAGATGGCTTTGAATTGCATTTCTAATGCCATCAATGAACCGTGCACTCCCGTAGATATACGAAAATTCGTAATCCCCGGCCGTCCAGGCGGTGATGAGTTTCCTCGTGTCATGCGTTGAAAACTGAGTCAGTACACAGTAAAGGATGTGCATTTTTACGGACGGCGTCCGCACTTTTCCAGGCTGGCGAGCGGGCCCGTCTTGCGACAAAAATGGGGTATCGAATGCCCGATCACTCTTTTTATGCCCTTCGAGTATGTCAGTGACAGGCCCGCACCGAAAACCAGCAGTGGGTGTTTCCGTTTTATTGGCCATCGCACAGATTATGGTCTGGGGTGGTTCATTCTTTTTAATGGCGATGCTGGCAGGGCCGGTGGTCAAGGACACGGGCTGGTCGCAGCAATGGGTGTACGGTTCACTTTCGCTAGGGATTCTGATCTCAGGGCTGCTGGCGCCGATGGTCGGCCGCGGGGTCGCCAGGACCGGTGGCCGACTGATTCTCGCAAGCAGTGGCCTCATCATCGCGCTGGGCCTGGTCTTGCTCGCCAGCGCACCCAACCTGCCCTGTTTTTTTCTGGCCTGGGTGGTGATCGGTGTCGGAATGGCTGCCGGACTCTACGACCCTTTGTTTGCCGCTCTGGGACAACTCTATGGAGACAACGCGCGCAGCGCGATCACCCGGATCACGCTGATTTCGGGGTTCTGTACCACCATAGTCTGGCCGCTGATTGCCATCCTCATCGAGCGCTTCGGCTGGCGTGAAACCTGTTTGGTGTACAGCACCGGACTTGCGCTGCTGGTACTGCCGATCTACCTGTGTGTGTTTCCCAAACACGTCCCCGCAATACAAACAACAACGGCTCACCCACGCATCGAACAAGCTCTATCGAACGTAGCGCAAGAAAAGATGTTCAAGCTACTGACGGCGGGTTTCATCCTGGCCTCCGTGATCATGACCGCGATTTCGGTACAACTGATCGCCGTGCTACAAGCGCAAGGCATCTCGCTCGCTGCAGCCCTGGGTATTGCCGCACTGCTCGGACCCAGCCAAGTGGGTGCCCGCGCTATCGATATATTCATCGGCAGGCAAACTCACCCGATCTGGAGCGCGTTAGGCTCTTCGGTTCTCGTCGCGCTTGGTCTGGGGTGCGTGATCCTGTCACCCAGGATGGCAGCATTGGGTATCGTGCTTTACGGCGCTGGCAGTGGCATTCATTCCATCGTTCGCGGCACCTTGCCCCTGGCGCTGTTCGGTACACGTATCTACCCGATCATACTGGGCCGAATTGCTCGTCCCACATTGATTGCGCAAGCATTGACACCTTTGGCTGGGGGGTACTTGCAGGAGCGCTACGGCGCAACGGTGACCATGATGGTCCTCGGTGGCCTCGCGCTAATCAATGTCGTTCTCGTGCTGATGTTGTTGATTGAGGTTCGCAAAGCGCCGAAGCCGAACGAAACCAGCGCCTGATTGACGGATGACGTGGTCCATGGGGTTGTCAGCTTCGCAACCCCATGAACCTTGATGGCCCACTCATGGGAAGCGCGATCATCATCCCGCTTATATACCTTGGCCTCCGGACACTTCAATCCGCTGAGCGTTGACCCAGCGATTCTCCTCAGACAACAAACTCGCGATCATCGGTCCAATATCGTCCGGTAGCCCGGTGCGGCCGAGCGCGGTCATATCCGCGAACAATTTGTTGACCTCAGAATTGTCGCGGACGGCGCCGCCGCCAAAGTCAGTTTCGATTGCGCCTGGCGCCACAGTGTTGACCGCAATACCTCGGCCACCCAGTTCCTTGGCCATGTACACGGAAAGTACCTCGACCGCGCCCTTGACGGCTGCATAAGCGGCGTAGCCGGGAAAGGAAACCCGCGTCAACCCGGAGGATAGGTTAATGATACGGCCGCCATTGGCGATCATTGGCAGCAGCGCCTGAGTCAAAAAGAAAACGCCCTTGAAATGGACATTGACCAGCCCGTCGAACTGCTCCTCGGTGGTCTGTTCGATCAGAGCGTAATCACCTTGACCGGCGTTATTCACCAAATAATCGAATGTTTCGCGCTGCCAGATCTCGCGTAATGCCTTCTGAAGCTGCCCAGCGAATGGCGCGAAACCAGCAATTTTCCCGGTATCGAGTTGCAAGGCGATCGCCTTGCGCCCCAAGGCGTTGATGGTGGCGCCACTTCCCTTGCTGCTGCAGGCGCTGCGCCAAGGTCATCTCATCGGCCTTGAGCTGGGCGGCGAGGTCTGGGTTCATGTCGAATGGCAAATTCACGGTCATTTTCACATGGAACAGCATGATGCTCTCCTCAGGTTTGATGAACGGTAGGTGGCTAGTTGCTTTATCGCTTTAGAATGGTGTTTGACTCACACTAGCGTTGGCCATCAAGTGAGCGCACGACCGCGTCGCACGATATCAGTCGATGGGCGTCCCCCTGCTCTTGCGCATGTTGCTGGCCCCAATCCTGGAGCGACGAAATCAGAGGTTCAAGACTCAATCCCAATGGCGTCAACGAGTAATCAACGCGTTGCGGCTCTTCAAGAGAGGTTTTTCGCCAAACAATGCCGTGTTGTTCGAGCGCCTTGAGCTGCTGGATAAGGACTTTCTGCGAGATGCCGGTAATTTGAGTCTCTATCTCGCACGTTCGCTTGGGACCCTCCAGCAATACATGGATGATGACTGCTTTCCAGCGTCCTGAAATGATGCCAAGGGTTCGCTCGATGGGTAGGCGGGGAAGCATTTTTGTAAGGGTCATAGGGCGATTTAATCTTGCATACCAAAGGGTGTGTAGATAGGAGAATAAGCTCTAACTAATCTGGTTCTCCAGTCCACTTTGGAGATAATTCAGATGTCCTCCTTGTTCAAGGCCTATGCACTAGGTACCCGCAAGCTGCAAAACCGCATCGTCATGGCCCCGATGACCAGATCACGCACCTCCACCGGGGACGTCCCCAATGCGCTTATGGCGGCCTATTATGCGCAACGAGTGAGTGCTGGCCTGATCATTACGGAAGCTACCGATGTCTCGGCGTATAGCAAGGGCTACGCTTGCACTCCCGGCATTTATACAGCGGAGCAGACTCAAGGTTGGCGCCTAGTTACCGACCGAGTCCATCTCCATGGCGGTACGATCTTTCTGCAAATCTGGCACGTCGGCAGAATGGCCCACCACACAATGCTGCCTAACGGAGAGGCGCCGCGTGGTGCGACCGATGAGCGGGCAGCACAATCCGATGTATTCATCTACGACAGCACAGGTGCGGCGGTTTTCGTTCCCGCGGATACTCCGCGCAAGATTGAGACCGACGAGGTCGCAGGACTGCTCAATGAGTTTACGCTCGCCTTCAGAAACGCGAAGGCTGCCGAGTTTGATGGTGTGGAAATTCACGGCGCCAATGGTTATCTCTTCGATCAGTTCATGAACTCGACCCTAAACACGCGTACTGATCAATTCGGGGGGCAGACACCTCAAACGCGAACGCGTCTGCTGCTGGATGTGGTCGACATTGCGATTCGGGAACTAGGGGCCGATAAGGTCGGCGTTCGTGTCTCCCCATTTGGAAAGTTCAATAGCATGCCCTCTGATCCATTCGCAGAAGAAACTTTGCTTTACCTGTGCAGCGAGTTGAATCGCCGTGAAATTGCCTATCTGCATGTCGTCTACCAACCGTTACCTGCAGGCAACACTGTGGACAGCGAGTTCAACGAAATTAATCTCAGTGACGACTTGGTGCGCGAGGTGCGCAAAGCCTTTAAGGGAACATTGATCTGGTGTGGAGGATTTGACCAACAAGCGGCTCAGGCGGCAATGGATGACGGTTGGGCAGACCTGATAGCTTTCGGCAGACCTTTCATTGCCAATCCTGACTTGGTGGATCGTTTGAGAAACAATTGGCCGCTTGCCGAGGCTCCTCATTCCACCTTCTATACGCGCGACGGTGAGAAGGGCTATACCGACTTTCCATATTTCGAATAAGTCGTTACGCGTCCGCCAAATCACACCTTGGCTGCGAAGTCGGTAGTAGAAAGTATGGTTCAAAGAGCTGTTGGGGCCGCATCAGTGATCCCAGCAGCCACTTACCGACTATCCATTGGCATGATAGAGATGCCTTGAGCGAGATGAAGGCGTTCTTGTCGCATAAGCGCCCGCTTGAAAAGGCTAGAAATGGTGTCCTCTTTGCACTCAAAGCAGGCAGGAACCACAGCTTTTGCATCCCAAGATGATTCTAGGGAGCTTGAGCAAGGTAACGAGCAAAATTATAAATCACTGCTTTGGTTCAGTCGGCGTTAAATCACAGAGGTTCAGGCACTTGCGATCAGCGATAACAGGCGTGGCTCAATAAATGACTTCTTCTGCACTGCTTGGACTCCATTCTTGATCGAGACGATTTCGGCCATCAGCGACAAGGCTATTTCCGGCGGAGTATGACTACCAATATGTAAACCAACAGGCCCATGCAATCGAGCAATTTCATCCTCCGTCAACCCAAGCAACAGTAGGTTTTCTCGACGTTTGAGTGTGTTAACTCGAGAGCCAAGCGCGCCGATATAGAAAGCATCGGACTTCAGTGCTGTCAATAGTGCCATGTCATCCAACCTTGGATCATGGGTGAGCGCGACGATGGCAGTATGTGCATCAGGGACGATAGCTTGCACGGCATCGTCAGGCATTCCCGGAACAAAGCGGGCTCCTTCGTCCTCCCAGCCATAGGCGAACTCTTCTCGCGGATCGCAGATAAGGACGTCGAAATCCAGCATTCGAGCCATAGACGCCACATAGCGGGACAGTTGTCCAGCGCCAATCAATAGCAGACGCCAGCGCGGCCCATAAACAGTTTTCAGTCGTTTTCCGTCGAATTCAAGGAAATCATCGCGCGTCGCAGCACCCAACTTCGACTGACCTGTGCTTAGCGACAGTTCACGACTCACAATTTCGTGGTTTTCGCAGCACGCCAACAGTTCTTCGACCCAGGACGGATCAGTTATCCGTTCTTCGGTTAACCGTAACGTGCCTCCGCAGGGCAGTCCAAAACGGGCCGCTTCTTCCCTGCTCAATCCGTAGGTGATCAGTTGTACGGGAACATTGAGCACTTCATGATCCCGTTCTGACTGACGACGCGCGATCAAATCATCTTCAATGCACCCTCCCGACACTGACCCGATCACCATGCCATCTTCGCGCAAGGCTAACATCGCGCCTGGTGGACGGGGTGCACTTCCCCATGTCTGGATGACCGTATAGAGCCAGACAAGATGTCCGTCGCGCCGCCATTGCAGGACGTTTTTCAAGACGTTGAGATCGACGCTGTCCATGGGGCCTCCGGACATACTTGAAAGATAGAGACTTAATTCAGGGTGGGAATGTGGCTGAAAGCCCGCGCTGAGCACCCAGAAAAAACACTCGCTGCTGCATCACAGCAGCGGGTAGTTTTGCCGCTATTGCGGGCAGTCAAACACTAGTGCTTGCGGTATGCCCCAACGCGGCCAGCACTTTGGCCTCGGTGAAAGGTATTGACCGCAGACGCACTCCCGTGGCGTCGAATACCGCGTTACCGACTGCCGCGCACACCACGGCCGCGGCAATTTCACCTACGCCCAGCGGAGGTTCCGTGGGACGTTCGATCAACTAAATTTCGATCTCCGGAACTTCCGGGAATGTGAGGATCGGATAGGACGCCCAGTCGCGGCTGGTCACGGTCGACTGATCGAACTTGAGTTCCTCTCGCAAGGTCCGGCTGAGGGTTTGCACGATGCAGCCTTCGATCTGGTTGCGGGTCCCGTCGGGATTGATCACCAGCCCACAGTCATGAGTGACGTAGAACTTGCGCGCAAGGATCTTGCCGGTTTTTCGGTTTACCTCAACATCCGCCACCATGGCCACGTAGGTTTTCGACAAGTCGTATTTGACGTAGGCCAGTCCCCTCCCCCTTACCGTCTCGTCGGTACCGGCCGGGCGAGGATAAGCCCCTGCCTGCCACTTCGATATCGTTGCCAAACGTTGCAACACCTCGGCACCACGCAAGTCGGTGGGATCGATGCTTTTGAGACGGATCGTCATCGGATCAATTCCTTCAACTGCTGCAATTTCGTCGAGAAAACTTTCGTTGGCAAAAGTGTTCTGCATCCGTCCCGGGGAGCGAATCCATGCAGGACGAAACGGCGTATTGGCCAAGCGGTGACCTTGAGTGAGGATATTGGCGAACCGGTAAGGAATGCCTGAGTTTCCCATCACGCCGCCCGGTGAGATGAAGTCTTCATGGGGCATGTCGCTCAGGTCGGCAGCGATTAGCGCCACCGTACCCGGTTTGCCGTCCGGCACGAAGAAGTCGCTTTGCCACGCGGTCAAATGGTTGTCAGCGTCGAAACCGGCCTGCATATCGATGAGCGTCGGAGGCCCCTTCGGGTCCCACCCGTGTTCATCGGCACGCATCCACTGCACGCGCACCGGCTTGTTCATGATCTTCGCCAACAAAGCTGCATCTGCCGCGGCGTCCTCATGACCGTTGCGGCCATAACAACCGGCACCCTCCAGGTAAATTGCACGCACGTTTTTTGGATCAAGCTTGAACATCACCGCCAATTGCCGGCGCAAGGCATGGGTACCCTGTGATGCAGTCCAGCAAGTCAGATCACCGTCCTTGAACTGGGCGATGGCACACGAAGGGCCGATGGAGCCATGGGTATGAATGGCGAAATCATAGGTGGATTTCAGCGTGCGATGTGCGCTGCGCAAAGCCGCACCGGTGTCGCCCAACTTGCTGGAGACTTCGGTATTCGTCACGGGTGTAGCACGCACATGCTCCCAAAGCTTTTCCTGCTCGGGCAGTCCAGTCCAGTTCGTCCACGAAGCGCTGAGGGTTTTAGTCGCCTGTATCGCTGACCATTCCGTCTTGCCCACCACTGCCAGGAAATTTCCTTCGCGCACGACTTTCAATAGACCAGGAATGTCCTTGACCGACGCCTCATCAACGCTGATTAGCGTTGCCCCCATCGCTGGTGGCCGAATGACCCGGGCATGGAGCATCTCCGGCACCTTGAAATCCTGCATGTAGGTAAAGTCACCGGTGACTTTTGGTGGAATATCACGACGCGCCGCGGACTTACCGATGCTCCGGTATTGCATGGCATCTTTGAGCACCACGTTCGTCGCGATGGGCAAGTTCAACTGATCGCCGCCAACCAGTTCGCCATAGCTGAGGCCAGGTGCCCCAGGTGCGGTGGAGATCACGCCGTTGGTGACTTGCAAGTGATCAATGCCGACCTTCAAGCGCACGGCAGCTTTAGCTATCAATGCCTGACGGGCAGTCGCCGCAGCCTGGCGAATCTGCAACCCGCCATTGGTGATCGACATGCTGCCATATGTGGTGCCTTGATCCGGGGTCAATGCTGTATCACCCTGGATGATCGTGATCCGTTCAATCGCTACATCGAGTTCTTCGGCGGCCATTTGTGCCAGCGCGGTTTCAACGCCGGTACCCAGATCGACTTTGCCGGAGAAGACTGTGACCTGACCGGTTTTATCGATGGCTAAAAATCCGTCGACCTGATCGAGGTTAACGCTTTTTTCCTGAGTACCTGTTTGAGCAAGCAACTGAGCGGCTTGAGGTAGCAGGCTAAAGCCGACCACAACCGCCCCACCCTTGAGAAACCCTCGTCGACTGCTTGAGATATCAAACATGTTGGCCTCCCTGCATCGATTCGGAGGCGCGTTTTACCGCGCGCAAGATCCGCACATGAGTGCCGCACTTGCATAAGTTATTGGCCAGTTCCTGGCGGATTTGTTCGTCGCTCGGTGTCGGGTTGCGACGCAGCAACGCCGCCGACTGCATGATCATGCCGTTGATGCAGTAGCCGCACTGCACTGCTTGTTCATCGATGAACGCTTGTTGCAGAGGATGCAAGGCGTCGCCTTCGGCCAAACCTTCAAGCGTAGTGACGCTGGAACCTACGACGGCGGATACAGGCATCAGGCAAGACCGCAACGCCTCTCCATTGAGCAATACCGTACAAGCACCACACTGGCCCAAGCCACAGCCGAACTTGGGGCCATGAAATCCAAGCTCATCGCGAAGAGCATATAGGAGTGGCATATTTGGATCATCAACTTCGACTGTAACTGTTTTTTGATTCACAACCAGCGATAGTGACTGACTCATGGTGCTCGCCTCTCTGCAAGAAAATGCCTGGTGACGTGCGCTCAATATACGCCTCACCCACCCAGCTGTTCACAACTTGTGTTTCAGCTGAAACCGATTAAGTTGCGATGATTTGTTCATTTGACCTCCTGTTGTATCCGCCAGCAGCAGATCGTTTCAGGAATGGTCGAACATCAAGCGTGACCGCTCAAACGATATGAAGAAAGGAGTCAGTTGACAAAATATCAACTCAATACTGAGGCGGATGAAAAAAGGCAGGAGTTGCCTCGCGCCTTTTTTTGTGGGAATGAACATCACTCGATCAAGCGACCCTCGCAGACATTGCCAAGCCGCCCAGCGCCAGCAGAGCACTACTGGCAATAAAACAGGCCAAGGCAGTCACTCCCATTTCCAAACCAAAAAATTCAATGAGATAACCCGTGGCCACTGGAATGATGCCGGCTGGTATGTAACCGCCGATATTGAATATCGCATTCGCTTCAGCTCGGCGATTGGCCGACACATTATCGGCAATCAGTGTCAACCCGCCTAATTGCCCCAGACCTTGACCCGCACCGGCAAACAAAGCGCCTACCAGAAGCCATGCAGCAGAGCCAAAGTGCAGCGCAAACCACAGACTCAGCATGCTTAAAATCGTCGAGAGGCCGCTGAGCAAAAACATTTTTTTAACGCTGAATGGCTTCATCGCAAATTGCACGAGCACCGCGGTAAGAAACATGAAAAACGCCATCACACCACTCAGGAGGGGTTGATTGGTATGTAAAAATGTCGCGAGCATCTTCGGTCCCAACGAAAGCACAAAAGACGTAGCTGTGATCCCAGGCCCGAAAAAGGTCACTCCCAGCAAGACAACGCCGATGCTCTGCTTTGGTATAGAGGGAAGCTTGGGACGGAACGTTCCTGTACCCAACTTGCGATGGGGTTGGCGAAGAACGGCGACCAGCGCGAGCAACAACAGCAGGATTTCAGTGCTGAAGACCAGGCGAATCGGATCCGCGCAGTAGTGGGCTATTACCCCCGCTAACAAAGGTCCCGAGCCCGCACCCGCGACCATGGCAACAGACGCCATTAACGACGCGAAATGCTTACGGTGGGACGAGGTCTGTTCAACTACATTGGCCATACCCGCAGAGACGACGATTCCTACTGATACGCCTGTCAGGAAGCGCGCAAGCATCAGGACGAAGACGCTTTGAGCCGCCTCAAATAACACTGCGGCTGCGATGGCTATCACAATGCATGGCAGCAACATTGCTTTGCGCCCATAGTGATCCGAAAGTTGTCCAGCAACAATTAACGTCATTAACAACCCGAGAATGTAACATCCGAAAATAACAGTCAGTATTCCCGAAGCAAATCCTAATTCATCCTGCCAAATTCCATATAACGGTGTTGCAGCATTGGAAAGTATAAATATTGCCGTGATTACCCAGGCGGCCCGCATGACGCCCAGTGTGTTGTCAGCTTTCACTTCGATATTCATCGTTAACACTCCGCATAAATTCCCGTAGTGGAGGGAGCATAAACAGTGCTCTTTGACTTACATATGCCCACGCGCGCGGAGTTCATGTGCAAATTTTCACAAGCGTGAGTGTTGAGTGTTGATAACGAACCTCAGCGAGGCCAAGCGAGTGGGATCTACTAAATGATTTCCCAAAGAAAAACCCCGGCAATAATGTCGCGGTTGTGGTTTCAGATGCTTATCCCCGCCCTTTTCCAGGCTCTTTTTCGTTCCGTAATCCACTGACGATTGGTTTTTTCTCAATCTTCCAACGCCATAAAATCAGTTGAACAACCCTCTGCTTGCTTCTGTAATGAAATTCACCCTGCCTGCATCGTCTGCCGCGTAACGACGATAAAGGTTGACCCGACACTGCTCGCTTGTCGCCTCGAATTGCGAGATTTCATTCAGAGAGAAACGACCATGTTTGAAAAAGTGAAGAGTTACGTCCACGGGAGATATGCGGAGCCGGTGGAAGGCGCGTATGTGGACAAAATCGATCCGCGCAGCGGGCTCAAACGCAGTGAAGTCGCCAACAGTGACGCACGCGATGTCGAGCTCGCTATCGAATCCGCATCCAGCGCATTGCAGGCATGGCGCGATATGCGCCCAGCTGACCGTGGTCGTCTACTCAACGACCTGGCTCGCATCATTCGGCGCAGTGAAAGCACCTTGGGCGCGCTGGAGAGTGCAGACACTGGCAAGCCGCGCAGTGAGATGTCAACGCTAATGGATCTCACCGCCCAATACTTCGAGTTCTATGGCGGCATCGTGAATGTGATGGATGGCGAAGTGATCAACCAAGGCCCGAATTACCATGTTTACACTCGGCGCGATCCATTCGGCGTTATCGGCGTAATTCTGCCGTGGAATGCCCCGCTCCACCAAGCTGCACGAGCAATCGCGCCAGCGTTGGCCACCGGCAATGTCGTCGTTGCGAAACCCTCCGAGCATACCTCCGCATCATTGGTAGAGTTGGCGCGCATTGCCGTGGAAGAAGCTGGAATACCCGCTGGCGTTTTCAACGTCATCGTTGGAAAAGGCAGCGTCATAGGGCCGGTCATGGCCCGTCATCCTGATATTCGCAAGATCTCCTTCACCGGTGGGTTGCGAGCAGGTCAGGAACTGGGGCATATCGCCGCAGAGCGCATTCTTCCACTGACCCTGGAATTGGGCGGCAAGTCAGCCAATATTGTCTTTGACGATGCTGACCTCGATGCTGCGGCAAGGGGTTCGACCACTGCCTTCACATGGAACAGTGGTCAATGGTGCGCGGCCGGTACGCGCCTGCTGGTACAGGAAAATATCTACGATCGTTTTGTGGAAAAGCTAGTCGCCGAAGTCGCAGTGCTGCGCGTCGGCCCGGAAGATGACGCCACTTCAGGCCCCATCACAACTCAGGCGCAATTCGAAAAAATCAAAAGCTATTTCGCCATCGCCGAACGCGAAGGTATGACGCTTGCTATCGGGGGCAAGGTGCTATCCCGGCCAGGACTGGATGAGGGGTGGTACATCGAACCTACGGTCTACACCCACGTCACTAACGATATGACGCTGGCTCGGGAAGAGATCTTCGGACCGATCGTGTGTGTCATACCGTTCAAGGATGAAGCCGACGCCTTGCGCATTGCCAATGATAGTGAGTTTGGATTGGGGGCCGGGATCTGGAGTCGGGACATCGGGCGCATCCATCGCGTGGCAGGCAGACTGGAAGCCGGGCGAATCGTGGTCAACGAGTACAGCGGCGGCTTCGTGCAGACGCCCTGTGGTGGTTTCAAACAAAGCGGATATGGGCGCGAACAGGGTGTTGATGCCCTGTCTCATTACACTCAATTGAAATCAGTGATTATCCGTTTGTAAGAACGGAGGTCGCTTAATCGCCCTCAGACAGACAGGAGATTCCCATGCTGTTTCACGTATACATCCAGATCAACATTCCACATGACGCGGACCAGGAAAAAATTCGAAACCTCAGCGCCCAGGAGGTCAAGCAGGCGCAAGAGCTTCAGCATCAAGGGAAGTGGCTACATCTATGGCGGGTCGCTGGGAAATGGGCAAACGTCAGTGTTTTCGATGTCGACAGTATCGACGAGCTTCACGCAATCCTGAGCGATCTGCCGCTGTTCCCCTTCATGGCGCTCGACATAACACCGTTGTGCAAACACCCTGCGGCCATAGGGTAAGGCAAAACCTCATTGGGAATTTTTGCTGAGGTGATAAGCAATCGTGCCGAATTCCCAGGCAAAGCGCACCTCCGCAAGATAGACCTTGTCAACGCCAGATAAGGAACCTGATCATGATAAAGAACCTGATTCCTGCCCTTTGCCTTGTCTGGCTGAGTGCTGTACTTGCGCCTGCATACGCAGCCAACGACAGTACGCTCGTCAGTACCGGTGAATACCTGGCGAGAGCCGGAGATTGCGCCGCCTGCCACACTGTTCCCGGAGGCAAGCCATTTGCCGGCGGGCTGAAAATGGTGACGCCCATGGGCGCCATTTACTCCACCAACATTACCCCTGATCGTGAATCCGGCATTGGTCGCTACAGCGAGGCCGAATTCATACGAGCGGTTCGCGAAGGCGTAGCCCAGGACGGCCATCGCCTTTATCCGGCCATGCCATTTCCTTCCTATGCGAAAATCAGCGACGAGGACATGCATACGCTCTATACCTGGTTCATGCAGGAAGTCCCCCCCGTCGCCCAGGCCAATACAGCGTCGGACATTCCCTGGCCGCTTAGCATTCGCTGGCCATTGATGTTCTGGAGTTGGACGTTTCTAGAGGATGAACGCTACACCGCCGTCCCGCAGCAGTCTTCAGAATGGAACCGCGGCGCTTATCTGGTCCAGTCCCTAGGGCATTGCGGTGCCTGTCACACGCCGAGAGGAATCGGTTTTCAGGAACTGGGGCTGGATCAAAACAGCCCTCGCTACCTGAGCGGTGCACAGGTCGACCATTGGTTCGCTTCCAATCTGACCGGCAATCACAACACGGGGCTAGGTCGCTGGGACATCCAGGACATTGAAAACTTCCTGCGCAGCGGCGCTAATCGGCACGCGACCTCGTTCGGCTCAATGACCGAGGTGGTCAACAATAGCAGCCAACACCTGACTGAACAGGATTTGCGTGCCGTCGCGGTGTACCTGAAATCCCTGCCCGGAGCCCGTGACGATGATGGAGCACCCTTTCAACCGGGAGCGGGCCTGGCAACCAGCCTCAGTGGCAATCGTGGCAGCCTGCTCTACGCTAACCATTGTCTTCAATGTCACGGTAGCAACGGCCAAGGTCGAGCGCCTTGGCTGGCACCGTTAGCGGGGAACCCCAATGTGCTGGAGCCGGATCCATCATCGTTGATCAACGTCACCCTTAATGGCACCCCCTTCATCGTGCTCCATGGCATCCCCTACCCCTTCCCCATGCCCGGTTTCCACGCCGCGCTGAACAATCAAGACGTGGCCGACGTGGTGACTTATCTGCGCACCGCGTGGCACAAGGAGGGTTCGAGCGTGACGGCTGAACAGGTGAAAAAAATCAGGGACGTGACGCAAGGGGTACATTGATCGAGATCCAGCCTACTGCGGCTCACGCGAGCAAGACGCGCGACTGCCTCTAGCGAGTGTTTTGCCGCAGCCAAGGCTAATGCCTAACCTGAACCAGTTTTCGACAGAGCATCGCCACGGGATCGGTGAGGGATCGATCCGTCACCGCCTCACTACCCATCGCAATGATGACCCCTGAAAGCATCGACAGCATGCACTGCGCGATCAGGTCGATATTGCACACTTGAAACAGTTCCTGCTCAATGCCGTGAGCAATAATCTCACTGAGTTCGCCCACATAACGTGCGTGAAGCTTGATCAGTTGGCACTGTGATGCTTCATCGATATGGCGCATTTCCCGCTCAACCAAACGCTCTTCACATCCGAACTCAATACTGCGGCGCAGATGAAACAGCACAAATGCATCGAACTGGTCCAGAACGCCTCCAAGTGCAGGTTTGAAGGCTTGCCAGGCGTCGAGCCGCTCCTGCAACACCGACGTCAGCACCTGTTCAAGCAACTCCCGCTTTCCGGGGAAATGGTAGTAAAGACTACCTGCATGCACCCCGAGCGTTCTGGCCAATGTGCGCATGGACATGGCGCTGTAGCCTTGTTCGAGCATCAATTGGGTGGCGACTCGCACGATTGCCGAGTCGCACAACACCGGCCGTTCTTTAAGGAGCGAATTCATTCGTCACACCGCCCATGCCCACTCGCTATGCATAGGCAGGCAACTTGCTCAATCCAAAAAGCACCTTGCGCAAGAGCCTTCGGCATCTGAAGCAAAATTTCCGGTTAATTTGCATGAGCCAGTACCTGACGAGCGCGCTGTAGCACTGGCGCGTCAACCATCTGTCCATCGAAGCGAAACGCTCCCCCTTCCTTTTCAGCCGCAGCAAGGACGTTACGTGCCCACTCCACCTCACGCGCCGCAGGGGCGTACACCGTTGCGACCACTGTCAGCTGAACAGGATGTATGCACAGCAAACCATCAAACCCCATACCCCGTGCGCGATGTGCTGCCAGAGACAACCCGTGCAAATCACTGATATTGGCAAACACGGTGTCGATCGGCGGCGCCAGGCCCGCGCTCACGCTGTGCAACAGCAGTTGAAAACGAGCCTGATCCATGATCGTTGCGCTTTCTTCAGCGCCCTTCATACCCAAGTCCAGAGCCAGGTCCAGGCCCCCGAAACTCAAGCGCTCAACGCCTTTGGCCATTGCGATGCTCTGCAACGCAAGCAGGCCTCTGGCACTTTCAATCAGCGGCCACACGGGTTTGCTACAACGCAGGAGTGCCTCGACCTGAGCATCCGACTCGGCTTTGGGCAAGATCACACCGATAACACCAGGGTGCGCCGCGCAGAAGTCAATATCGGCGGCGTGCTCACAATGATCGGGCGCATTAATGCGCACCATCACTTGCGCTTGCGGATGACTACGCAGAAACGCTGCCAGATTGTGGCGAGCCTGTTGTTTGAGAGACTCCTCAACGGCGTCTTCAAAATCGACAATTACCCGGTCTGCGCCATAAGCCAGCGCCTTTGAAAACCGGTCCGGTCGACTCCCTGGAACAAACAACGCAGTGATCACCGACGGTAAGTTTCGTCCACTCATATCACTGCCCCCCGCTTCATTTGCGCAATAGATTCGGCCGTATAACCGAGCTCTTCAAGAATGGCTTCACTGTGCTCGCCCAGCGCGGGGACAGGGTCCATGCGAGGAGCGAACGCACTGTTGATGCCTGGAGGCAGCATTGCTGGAAGCAACCCTGCGGGGCTGTCAATCTGTACCCAGCGTTTGCGCGCTTTTAGTTGTGGATGGTTCCACAATCCGGCCATATCGTTGACGTTGGCGCTGGCAATCTGCGCGCGGTCCAGCCTCTCGACAATTTCCGCTGCCTTCAGATCGGCAAAGGTATCTACGATGATCTGCCGTAAAACCTTGCGATTGGTGGATCGCTGAACGTTGGCGGAAAAACGCTCGTCGAGTTTCAGGTAAGGCATCAGCAACACCTGGTCGCAGAAAGTTGCCCATTCGCGCTCATTTTGCAGACCGAGCATCACCGCTCCCCCGTCGCCAGCCGGGAACGGTCCGTAGGGGTAAATGGTGGCGTGAGAGGCGCCGGCACGCGGTGGCGGCTGAGCACCGTCGTAGGCGTAATACATTGGAAAGCCCATCCATTCAGCAAGACTTTCAAGCATGCTGACATCGACCCGACTGCCAAGCCCGGTGCGCCCGCGCAACAGCAACGCGGACAATATGCCGCTGTAGGCATACATACCGGCCGCGATGTCGGCGATCGAACACCCGGCCTTGGCCATCTCATCCTCGCCTGCCCCCCCTGTGACTGACAAGAAGCCGCTCTCGCTTTGAATCAACAAGTCATACGCTTTCTTGTCCGAGTAAGGCCCGCCCTCCCCGTACCCCGAGATGTCGCAGACGATAAGCCGCGGATACCTGTCGCGCAGCGCTTCAAACGACAACCCCATTCGCGCAGCCGCACCTGGTGCCAGGTTTTGCACCAGGACGTCGGCCTTGGCAAGTAAAGCGTCGAGTACACGGTCCGCCGCTTCTGCCTTGACGTCCAACGCGAGGCTTTCCTTCGAGCGATTGCTCCACACAAAATGTGATGCCAAACCGTTGGTTCGAGTGTCATACCCGCGAGCAAAATCGCCAACATCGGGTCTTTCAATTTTGATCACTCGCGCGCCCATATCCGCCAGTTGGCGCGTACAGAATGGCGCTGCAATAGCGTGTTCAAGGCTGACAACCGTGATCCCGTCCAACGGACACGTTGCGTTATTGTTTTGATTCATTAACGACTACTCCAACAGTGTCGACAGGTTGTCGGTGTACTGCAGCGCCCAGATACGTTCGATCAGCTGATTGATCTGGTCGGGTGTTCGTGCTTCAGAAAAGCTCAGCAATCTACGGAATTTTTCTTCCAGTTCGAGGCGAGACAGCGTGTTTCCCGGATCACCTTTAGGCTCATCGCATTTGCTGAGAAACACCCGGCCATCTGTTGTGGTGACTTGTACTCGACCGAGCCACTGCTGCGGGTAAGCGCGATCGACTTCCAGATCCAGTTCCATGCTGACGTTATTTGCAAAACTCGCGACATCCAGATCGGTCAGCGCTAGACGATCGAACTCAGTTAACCCTGCCTTTGCGTGAACGGCGATTAAACCCAAGACCGTTCCCATGGAAAATTTCGCCTGATGGACAGTCTTGGGCACTACTACGCGCCCCAGCACATCAATGGCCGCCTGATGGACGTGGGTGACCACCTTGGCAATGTTTTTATGGGTAAGCTCGTGTTCGCGCATCACGTTCTGCAGTGCGTCAGCAGCAGGATGGGTGTGCCGACATGAGGCGTGGAATTTGAAAGAGGTCTCAAGCAATGCCCATCGGCTACCAAGGCCGTTCGACAATTTGCCTGGATCGGCATCACTGGACATTCCAGCAGCCAAGCCTTGATCGCCTTCCAGAATATTGCGCGCTCCAGTAAGCCCGTCTTGAGTTAAATAGGCCGCGAGCAAACCATCTGCGGCAGCCTTAGCCGTGTGTAATTGCTTGGAGTCGGCGGCATCGCGCAAAAACTCCCAAAGCCCGGCCGCTTGAGTGCCGGCGGTACCCAGAAGATTTATAAATTGCTCCTGGTCGAATCCAAGCAACTTGCCCACCCCAACCGCCGACGCCAAGGTCCCGACAGTCGCTGTAGTGTGGAAAATACGATAATGCGAACGCCCTAGAAACTCACCAATGCGGATGCCTGCCTCATAGCCCGCAATCGACGCTAAAAGCAAGTCACGGCCCGACTTCCCATGCTCTTGCGCGGCGGCTAACACCGCCGGAAATACGACGGTTGCAGGGTGCAGTACCGAACTGTTGTGTAAATCGTCCTGCTCAACCAGATGCGACGAAGCGCCATTGACCAACGCCGCAAAGTACGCGGAAGTGCTGCGACCGTTGACGACGATTATGGCCTTGCCTTGCGTCGGTCCCATTGTTTCTGCGTAACGTTCAAACAGCGGGATCGGGTGCGCGCCCTGGCTCGCAAATGCACTGCCGAGCCAGTCAAGAAACAGTTCCTCTGTGCGGTTCAACACGTTGTCGGGGATGTGGGAGTAATTAAGATCAGCGAGAAAATTGGCTAATTGTTGTGTATGGCTCATGGGCTGACTCCCTTAAAAACTGCGAGGCAGTTCGAGC
>Ga0105251_10000647_pt1 | contig 32073 bp, 33 predicted proteins | sample KBSS64metaG_FD_80424 | JGI IMG/M metagenome (GOLD analysis project Ga0105251, IMG submission 80424) | Switchgrass rhizosphere microbial communities from Kellogg Biological Station, Michigan, USA - KBS S6-4 metaG | ecosystem: Host-associated > Plants > Roots > Rhizosphere > Soil | place...
CACGGTTATGCCATCGTCATCAGCATCGTCGACAGCCATGGCAACCTGAAGCACTTCCACCGCATGGACGGCACCAGCAGCGGCAGCATCCAGGTCGCGCAACTCAAGGCCTCGACTTCTGCTCGCTTCCCGCTTTCCTCCAGCTCGCTGGCAGACCGTAGCGCCGCACTACCCGCCAATCCCTACGCATCCTTGCCAGGCTTCACCCTGTTGGGCGGCGGTTTGCCGATCATCGACGGCGACGGCCAGCATATCGGTGGCATCGGCATCAGCGGCGCTACGCCGGAATTGGACGCGCAATTCGCCCAGGCGGCGCTGGATGGCGATGCCTGAGTTCACGCATAAAAAAACCCAGGGCAACTGCCCTGGGTTTCTGGTTTTGCGTGACGCCTGACCGCTCGAATCAGAACGGGAAAGGATTCCTGAGAGAAGCTCTGTAAATTTTTTCGCCTTATCCCACAGGGGCCGGCTGTGATATCATTGTAACATAGCAGTCTAAAATGTAAAGAAAATCACTCCATCCATCGGAAAATTTTACAAACTGAGGAGCTTTCAAATTGACCTCCTACCACGTCTGTAAACGGTTAGTAGGCTCAACCGGTGCCACCATCGAAACGGCACGAATTCCTAAAATCTTGGCGAGCACCTGGAGCGTCGAAAGGGATGGTGAGTAGTTCGAGCATCTGATGGGGAAGACGAGTCGAATACGATTTCATAGCCCGATAGCGCGCGACCAACCAGCGTCCACGTACTCCAACAGAGTACCTATGATTAATCTGTGAACGTCTCATCAGCGATAAGCTCTCTCAGCATTCCTCGCATTGCTTCTACCTCAAAGGACTCTGCATCGATCTCAATGCTCAAGTCGACTGCTAGCTTCACCAGGACAATGAGTTCAGCGTTGCTTACGGAATCTATGTGGTCCGCAAGCAAAGGATTTACCGCAAGGAGGATACGCCGTAACGCCCTTAGCCCCGAATGGTCCGTGTCCATGGCCGGTTTCTCCAAGTTTAGCCTGCTTAAGTTTAGCTAGCTGTCATGAGCCACAGGACGAGACCGAAATGTTTGAGACAGCCGGTAATGACGCAAGGAGGACTTGAGTGCTGGAGACCTACGATCTAGCTTTCGCTTACCCGGCTATGCCGGGATGAGCCCAGCGGATGCCTGGCACCAGCTCGATACGGAAAAGTCCCCTGAACGGCACAGAGCGCGTACACAACCACCTTCGTTTCTCTGATCTACGAAGAGTGTTGAGCGGCTATTGTGACATTTTCAACAAAAAAGCAGCCCCTGCGCCTCTGAAACCCCCGAATTTTCTAGCCTGAGGCGTACGCGCTCGAAGAACGTACCGCGCCTTGTTTACAAAGAGTATAAATAGCGCTGTGTGACATTCATCGAGAACGATCATGGCTGACAATGCGCTCATCGACCTTTTGAAGAAAAATGGTCCCATGCTAAGCAGCGATCTATCCAAGCTGCTTGAAACCAGCTGTGGGCTCACCCCTGAAGCGGCCAGGAAACGAGTCGAACGCGGCTGTGTTGGCATGACACGACTCAACCACATTGTCTTCCCTCATCGAGCACGCTTCAGCTATCTGTGCGAGGACTACGGCTCTCCATTTTTCTTCGATAGTTTGATGGGGGCTCTGAAGAAAACACGGAGCACCTACTTCTCCGCATTACAGGCTCTCGCGCTTCGAGGAAACGTGATGCCCCGAACGCATTTTCTAATCGCCTGTGGTGCCCCTGTCGCCCAGAAAAAGCACATCGCAGCCGAAAGCCTGCTGGAGCGATTGGTTAAGGCGACCCTCGTTAAGGAGGTAGACCTTCCTGGTGGGGAATGTTGCGTGGTCCGATGTGATCACCACCAAATGCTAGAAGTGACGTCCTTATGGGCAAAGATGAAAGGCAGACTGATCGCCGAGAAGGTTACGCTTCTGGCGGTGAAGGATTGGTCGCGCAATTTGGGAATGGTCAGCTACGACTCGGTGGAAACACGTGAAGACGATGGCTCGAAAGGGCTGCCCAAGGTTGGGACCTTTAATTGGGACTTAGCGGGCCCCTCATATCTATTTCCGATGCGAGAGTACACCAGCACCACCATCAAGCCTGGCTTCTTTGTATGCGACCTCGCCTTGAACGGCAGGGTGACAGCGGATCAACTGGCCGGTTTCGTCAACAAATGCGTCACGCTGCGAAATCTCAAAAAAGTAGGTAAATGCCTACAGGTGTTTGTCGCCGAAAGCTATGAAAGCGAGGCATTCGCTCTTCTCAAAGAAAAAGGAATCATTCCAGCGACAACTGAAAGCCTTTTTGGCCGTGATGTGGCATTGGCGCTGAAAAATCTCTGCACGGTACTGAGCGACACAGCGAAGCTCACCCAGAACCCTGAAGCTCTGGACAAGATCTTCAACGACCTTTCCCGAATTGAGGGCGCCGCATCAACACTGCGCGGAAGCCTGTTCGAGTTTGCGGTTGCCCAAATCGCGAGGTCTACGTTCTTGGGATATCCCCAGGAGATGAACAGGATCGTCCGAGATTCTATCGGTGCTGAGGCAGAAATCGATGTTCTGGCTCACCGACCGAACCATGAGGTCATCTTCATCGAATGCAAAGGGATACATCCGATCAGTACCCTTAGTGACGATGAGGTGGAGAAATGGATAAACAAACGGGTACCTGTCATCAGGGGCTTTGTGAAGGCGCATTCGGAGTGGACGAACATCTCCCAAAGATACGAGCTATGGACGAGCGGCAAGCTGTCCGAAAACGCAATTGCGATGGTCAAGGATGCACAAAAGAAGAACCCAAGAATCGAAATCCAGCTGCGAGATGCTGACTATGTCCTGGCTCAAGCGGTATCCAGCAATGAAGCTGGCCTTCTAAAGACCTACCGCCAGCATTTTGTGACGCACCCAATGCAGGAGTTTGAGGAAGCTCAAAATCGCCAGAAGCGCAAAGCCCAGAAAGCGAAGAACAGGTCGAAAGCTCCCGCTGTAGAGGCACCACCCCTTCCGCCTCAAACCTTTCCGCCAATTGATCCCTATACTGGGTTCATGCATCGCTAGCTACCCAAAGTTAAATACCCCCATCAGACACATACGCGAGGTGAAAAAATGCCGAAACCAGAGGTGCTGATGCAAATGTGGAATCCATACCGAGAATTTCTGATACAACAACATTGTTTCTACATAAACCAAGCCCGTATTCGCCTGATGAGCCAGTTCAACAATATCGATGCTGACGCAGATAAGGAAGCGGAGGCGTGGCTCGCCCGTCGGAGTGAATTTTTTGATCCAGACCGAGACGATGAGGGCTCCATCTACGAAGACGCCCAAGACGTTGCTATCGAGTTTTACCGGCAACTGGATGAAATGCAGAAACAAACAAGACTTAGCGTAGTAGCAGGAATGTACCATGCCTGGGAGAAAAACCTAAAAAAATGGATGACGGACGAAGTACGTCGCTGGCAAATCGGCCCTCGGACGATAGCAGCTATATGGGGAGCAGATTTTCCAAAAATTATGGCGCTGCTTGCGAGCTTGGGCTGGTCGACACACCTACCTAAAAATCTAAGTCTTCTAAATCAATGTCGCTGCGTCGTGAACGTTTTCAAACACGGGGATGGGAGATCACTTGAAGATCTTAAGCAGAATTTTCCAAAATATCTGATCGACCCCATTAATTCGAAACTCGGCCTACCTGCTACAGAGATTGAATGGCTGAACCATAGCCATCTCCAGGTCACAGAAGCCCAGGTCGAAGAGTTTTCACAGGCCATTATTGAGTTTTGGGCAAGCGTTCCTGAAAATATTTATAGCCAAGAAGAGATCGAGCCCCCGTCTTGGTTCATGAAAGCTGTTGAACAAGATCGTAAGGCGAACGACGCTTAGGCGACCCTGCCCCTCAAACTCCAACAGGGTTATCTGAGTGTGGGTGTTGTCCTCCAAAGGCCAGCCTCCCAATACATTCGAGCGTTTTATCGACCCAAAATAAGGCCCTGCTCCAACCCGCTACGCGGAACGCTGCCAGGGGCTTCCACGGTTCCCTCGCTTTCGGCCGCTCTGACACCTTCCCGAGGTGCTCCCAACGCTTCACCATCGATATGGCATCCCAGCCTCAGCCGTAGCCATCAGCGAATCGGCACGTATTTCTCATCATTCCGATCTACTTTGATTCCCGATTTGGCCTTTCGATCCGAGGGACTTCTGAAAAGCAAATGGCTTCGGATGAATGACGAACTGGTCTGAATATGTTTACGCCGCTGTTAGCGGACAGGGTAAACGTAACGTGGCAGAGCCCTACTTTCTATGCTGACGTCATGGAAGGCAGTGACTGTAGCGCCCTTAGACAATCCCCCCCCAAGGTAGTGTGCTCGCTACCGTGAACATGCCCTGGATTTCATGAGCCCGATCTGCACGAGATCTCAGAATCCTCCAAGCACGACTTCATCACCCCTCCGAGATCCTTTTAACGCCGCATTGACTCTATGAGTTCGAGCCCTGCGGGGCTAAGCAAAAACTGGGATTTCTTCTTCGACCCAAACTTAGAGCTGACGAACTACCTGGAGCAGAGGGTCACGCAGAGTCTCTTACACAAGGACGTGATCAGCCTCTGCGTGGCATGGTATGTACGCCACCGAAGCCAGTCTCAGCATGGATCATGATGGGGATATGTAAGGAAAAACTGCCAAGGTGAAGCTTAAAGAGGCGTCCGTCGCCGGCGCCTGGTGAGCTGCCATCCCAGCGGCACCGCGATCCTCAGCCGACTACGCATGAGCGTCGGTACGCTCAAAAGCTGGATCACCCATGAATATAGCTCGACACCCAAGCAAGCGAATATAGGAGTACAAATGTGCTCCTGCGTACATAGAGCCATTCGGCTTGCTAAAAAGCACCACATCCGCGGACCAGGAGATGTGCAATCCACCCAGCAAACGCGTGACCGCACAATCCTACAGCGCACGGCCGGAACTGCCCCTATGGCGCAAGCGAAAAAATTTCGGATTTTTGCTCAGATTAAGTATTGGTGCCCGTAGAGGCAGGCACCGACGTCTGATAAGATCCATCCCGCCTTTACGCTCCAGCACGCTAGGCTCCATCGGCATCGCGGAAAGGCTCAATGGGGGTAGCATAATATGGCTAATGCGTTCCACATTAACTTGTGGAAAGATGGGGGTTCGATTCCCTCCTCCCCCACCCGAGCCACTCAATGAATGATTCTGAAATTCTAGCCATCTACATGGCTCAGAGCGAAAATGTCAGACACCTAAAAAAGGTGATAGATTCTTATCGCAGAGATATCAATCTAGATTTGCGCAAAAGTAATGACTTCCAGATCAATGCCAAAACTAAAATTATGGCACTACTCTATTCTGCTTGGTCTGAAGCCCAACTCCTCCAAATCGCTTACACCCCCAACGGCTTTTCCAGTACTGAAATCCAATCCATTATCCAAGCCAAGAACAACGGAATTACACAAGCTTGGAAAAAGATGATAAACCTGGCATTTCAAAAAATTGGCGACCCGAACACAGACCCAAACATTAAGACCCGTCTAGATAAATTATTACTACTGGTTAAAACACACATTGACGGCCCAAGCAAACTTAGAAATAAAATTGCGCACGGCCAATGGGTTAAAGCATTAAATAGCTCGTCTACCGGAGTCAACAGCGACCTAACAAATAAACTTGACCAACTTGACTCAGTTCAAATTCGGCGACAACTAGATATGCACCAATTTCTAGGGAAGCTAATTAGAGATCTGACCCAATCACCAAATAACGGATTTGGGCGAGACTATCTCAAGAACATTGCAGACCTCGAAAACTTCACAATCAAGAGCCAACACTGGTCAATTCAAGCGAAAAAGATTGCGCTACTGCGAAAACCGATTAAATACGCACAGGTATAATCGGCTTCGCAAGCGCTCTAAATTCAGCCGGCGAATTAGACCTGCGAGGCATCTATCCATCTCGCAGGCCCGGCAGACGTTCTATAAAAGGACGGCCGATTTTCATCTGCCTCAACCACTATTCGACAGAGCAAGGGTAAAGATTTACTGCTTTTCGATGTTTTTCATCAGCCAGCGCCTCGCCGGGAATCGACCCCAAATGCTGGACTCGATGCGAAACATCTCAACGCCCTACTGCTTGGCGCGCTCAATCGTGAAGCCCCTGAAATATTGACAAAATGACCGGACCTAGCCGGAAGCGGTCCGTGAATGACTGCTTTGGGTCGAGATCAGCCGTCCGCGATTGGGCAATGTCGCCCCTAAGTGGTCAATCGCGTGAATGAGGCTGACGCCCTACATGAGCCCTCCCTTTACTACAACCTCAAGAATTTTTTGTTTGACCAGTTTGACTAGCTCGTCCGTGTCGTTAAGAGCTTGCAACTCGGCGACCGTAATCACTATCAGTCGGCGTCCTTTTTGCAAGGCATCTGAAATAATCTTATGTGCGCGGGTTAGCTCTGCTTGATTGCCAGTTATGCCAAGAGTGGTTATGAAAATCCCAAGCGGCATTCCTCGGCTTTGTACCTTGTAGTCAAACCATACAACATCATCGCTCGCCAGCTTCGCCGACCAGTTCTTGCACTCGACAAGTATAACGTCTGGCAAGGCAGAGAACCCTTCGGGCACAGCATTATTATAAAATGCTACATCGATCTCTTCCGTTAGGAAAACATTCATTTGATTACGTAAAGTGGCATGGATGCCTGGGACCAACTCAAATACGTAGCAAATTAGGTCCTCCAACGCCTTTCCTTTAGCGGTGGTGGTTGTAGCAGCGTTACCTGCATCAATAAAAGCTTGAACAATTAACTTGTCAATTGCCGCCATTACTGACCTACCCCGTGGACTCTGCGATTCCGCAATTGGCTGACAACTGTCGCGAAGGAGCGCGTTCGCATATCTTCAAGTAATTCTGTAACGGATAGCACCAGTACGTTGAATGGTAGAGCATGACTAGTTTCATCAGTGCCCGGTCCATCCCCATACAGAAGGAGACCAAATCGAGTCCCTGAGGCCAGAACAGCCTCTGAAAGCTTCATGGCTGCTTTTCTCAATGATGATCGATCAGTAAGGCGAAGCTTAACCTCTATCAGAAGTGGATTTCCCACAGTGCTGGCTAGGGCATCTACCCACACTGCAAAGTCGGCGCGGGCGCTTTTGTTGAAGGCTTCCCTAACGATGCCATCCAAATGCGAATCTTCAAGCGCTTTTCCTATAACATCTTCCAAACCTTTTCCATCACTATTTGAAATCGCTAAGCCGGCGGCTTGTATCAATGCATTTGCCGATGTTCCGAGTGAGACTGATTTCAACGGTGGCAGGGACAATGACTGTCTTGGTGGAGCCGACATCAACTGATCCAACGCGAATCCGATTGCTTCGACACCGTTCGGACTCGCACGAACCACTAGTACCCCTGGCATGTTCCAAGGGGGCTGAAGATTGGCGTCTGGTGGAACAACGAGAAGAATCTGCCGGTTATTGGCCCACGCGATTCCCAATTCGAACAGTGTCCAATCAGAGCGACGCTCTTTTGACAAAATCCCAATCACCAAATCGACATTCTGGAGATGAGAGCCTGCCAGGTGGCTCAGCGAATCGCCTACAGAAAAGCTATCAGGATTGAAGACAGAGATATCCCGTTGGTGGAGAGTGTCCCGCAGCGGTGAAAGATTTATGTCTGCTGGCGCAGAAATGTAGCAGGTTTTTAGGTTTCTCGGCTCCACTTTACCCCTCCAATTAGATTGCATAGAAATGCTCTACAGCCCTCGATGCTTCCGACATGATTCCCCTTTAAGCAGAGCATGCCGAGTGCAAGCCCTGATGCCTTGAGCATCTCAAGCCCATTGACAGTCGGCTGATTAGGCGGGTTCGCTGAGTATGGCCGTTACTACAAGGCAATGGTGCGCTTAGCTGTGAAAAATCGCAATGAGAGGGCTGCTGTGCCGTTTAATAGATAATGCCTTGTGCTGCTCTGGGCGCTCATAAGAATCTTCTGCCGTTAGGTGACAACCTGTGCAGAGAATTTTGGCGATAATGTTGGATGGCCCTAGGCACGTAATGATGGCCGCAGTTGACCCAGAGCAAGCGGAAAATTGACTTTTTTTCGTAAGACATCTCAGGCAGAAGAAAAACGGTCCCTTCTGAGCGGCTGCTTCTGATCGTCAGCTGTTTCCGCCAAGGGCAGCCATTGGTCGTAAGCCGACCTCGGCAAACGACCGCTTCGGGTCGATAGGTGCCTTAGGGCTGGGCGTCTTCATCACGAATGGACTTTAGCACTATGCTCCCATCTAACAATTCCATGGTCAGGGAATCACCAATTTTGAGACCCATGCCGTGGAGGATATTGTCAGGGAGATCAATGATGACATCGCCTGAATCATCCTTTGGGTCTTGGCATTTCACGGTTGTCCGCACGGATTCATTCATAAGCGGCAGCTATTCTCGGGGTGGTGGGAGAACCTCCATCCTACGCCCCACATGCCCCTACTGACAGCAATCAACCCATTACGGGCATCTATAGCCGGGACAGCTCGCGGCCCATCGCCGGCAAGCGCGGCTCCCTAAGGTTGGGGCGCAGGAATAGCTAGGAAACCAAAAGAGGAGAAATGCTTCCTCCAACTACGTCCGAGTCGTGGAGACCACTTCCACGTAACGGTATTTCTTTGCGTATTTCTTCCGCGCTTCCATCTCGGCCACCAGAGCGCTCAGAACCGGCGACTCGTGGTGCACCACTTCATAATCGCCCTCAAAAACATTGGTGACATGTAGCTCTACTCGGATCTTAGAGGAATGCCCCGCAGGCCGCTTCTGCCGAAGTGCTTGGGTAGTCGATGTAGGTGATTCGACTTTCTCACTGGCGCCGCCGAAGAGCGCACGACGCATCTCATCTTCAAGAGAATCAGTGGTCATTGAGACCTCTTCCGTATGACATTTGGTCATTTTAGCGCCTGGGGATGGCGGCGTGGCTGTCATAGAGTGGTTGGGCGAGAAAGATCGCTCGCGGTGGCTCGCGTATGAGCCCAGCGGGGTGGGGGTTGGGCCAGGAGCTGCGTTCCTTCCAGATTGTGAGCGCTGACATCTTGGCGGGGCAATCCCACCACGACGAAACCAAAATTTTTTCGCGCGTATGCTTTATTTGAAATCAAAAAAAGCTATACCCCAGCTAACGCTGGGAAGGAAACCATGTGGAGGTGTTCGACTCGCCGCCTCAGCGCACTTAAGATCAAATGCAGTATAAAGATCCTGTCAAGTTAAATCAATGAAAAATAAGGTTTTTTTCACTATCCTGTTCTTGCCTCCATCTCCGAGGATGGGAAGATGAGATGCGGCAGCGTCATGGCCCTTGAAGGCTCAAGAAGAGCCCTCAGCTAGCGTAATGCCACCAAGGCACCCCACCCCACAGGGCCATACCTAAAAGCGTTGAAACAGAGCCTGACGTCCGCCTCATTCGCGAGACTCTCGCTTGGAGGGGCTCTGCCTTTCGACGAAGCATCTGCTACCAGCACGGAGAGCGTGTTTAACGACTGAGCTGCTGAAGCCCGTAGCCCAGGTTTCTGAAGCTGGAAGGGTTACGGTTACGACACATGCGGCTAAAGCCACTGACCAATCCCTCAAATTCAGCTCGCAGCAAGAGATTCCGCGATCCAGATAGCTCGACAGAGTACTCGCAAGCTCTGAAAGCGGCCTATCCGGAAGGCACTTCATCCATTGACTGCTAGGAACCGCATTCCGTGAAGAAGCCGTAGGTCGTAGGCCGCCGCCGTAGTCACTCCCGATCTTTAGTTGGCGAGGGTGCCCTTCGGAGATTGTGTCAGGCGAGCTTGGGAGACGGGCAAGAAAAGCCATATTGGCCAATGGCCATCCACTAGTTATAGTCTGCTTTACGCGTCTATGCTTGGGAGCGACGGCAGTGAAGCTTGAGTCTCGAATAGTCTTTCTTGATACAAATGTTTATATCTCCAAGAACTATCAATTTCTCACACATAGCTTAGGCTCCATCAAGAAGCTAAGGGAAGCAGAAGAAATCCTGTTGATCGTCCCTGATGTCACAGATTCAGAGGTCAGATCTCACATTCGTGCGGAGTCAGCCAAAGCAGCTTTGGCTTTAAAACATGTTAAGAAAGAGGCGATGGTAATCCGAAACTTACCGGGCGCGCCTGCCCATGGAATATTCACGAATATCACAGCGGAAGAGATTGAGCAGCACCTGATCGACAATTGGGCACATTTTTTGGACGGCCCTGGAATCGAGCGAATAAGCGTAGATACAGTCGCTGCAAGCCGAGTTTTTACAAGATACTTCTCTGTTGTTTCCCCTTTTGCCGCTGGCGGGAAAGAGAAAGAGTTCGCTGACGCATTTGTACTGGAGCGGCTAGCAGACTTCGCCACGGAACGGCACCATCCGATCCATGTTATTAGTACTGACAAAGACCTACAAAAATTCTGTGCCGAAGACAACGGACTGATCTTGAGCGAGTCCGTGGACACATTCATAGATGCGGTAAACGTAAGTGTCTCAATCGAACCTTCAGCCTTCGCAGCAGAAGCCCTCGCCAAAATCAAAGATGACGTCATGAGCGTGGTAGAGAGTCGCCTGCCAGAGGTCGACTACGAAATCATGTCGAGCGATTGGAATGCCGAGCTAGAAGAAACCACCATCAGAAGCATCAATTTTGTAAGAGCTAATCTTGTATATGTCGAGAACGATCAATGCTTATATGAAATCGAGTACAACGTAGTAATTGATACAGTCGAAACCATAAAAGACTATGATCGCAGCCCATTCGATCACGAAGATGATAGCTACCCCTTCGTTCTAGAAACCTTAGTTGAACGAACTTTCGAAAAAATCATCCCTATAGAAGCGATGATTTTCTACCAAGACAAATTACTTGACACAGTGAGCTTCGATATCGACATGCCATATGGTGTGGAACTATCAAACCCCCTCGAAGAATCAAGGAAGGAGCTGGATATTAATGGTAATTAGTACCCTATGAATGACGCCCACCCGGAGCACTGGCGTTGTGGCTGACACAGCGCTAGTTAGCCCCATCAGTCACCGCACGTCCTTCTGCGTACGCGTCAAAAAGTTCATCATGTTCGACCTGAAGTTTGTTTAAGCGGTCGGTAAGTGACCGATTTTCCGCCTGTAACGCTGCAACATTGTCAGGACCATATCCCTGAACAGTCGCATATCGATGATGTAATCGCACTCCGTAGGTGGAAAGCGGGTATAGATTGTGAGCCGGATCAATCCAAATCACATGAAAGGCTTTATTCCAAACAATTCCATGCAATCTACCATAAGCCTTTGAGATCCGGACCTCAAAAGCCTTGGACACCACCCGCTTAGCTTCAGCGGCCGATACAGCTGTCAGCTCCTCATCAGTTAGTGACTTCGCTCCATTGCCCTGCTCTTGAGCAACACCCGCACGCTTTTCACCCTTAATTTTCGTAGCAATCCGTCGCTCTACCTCTTCGGGAAAACGCTCATGAGTGCCAGTCTGATTGAAAATAGATTTCGGAGTTAGCGAGGGATGAGTCTGTTGAGTAATTTGATCCTCGGTCGCAGAGCTAATAGTGTGGAGACACTCAAAAAGCTTCTGATAGTGCGCAGCCTCTAGGCCATGCACAAAATATTCAGGCATCGTGAGATCTAAATACTCAAATGAGATCGATAATTTTTCTGCGGAGGCACTGGCATGTGCTGCGGCAGCATGCCCAGCATATTTATTCGACATCATCGGCGCTGAGAACTTTTGTGAAGTATGCCCTCAAGGATTTTTTAGAAATTACCTCTCGGCTTCCCTCATCCTCAGGGATTCCGCCACGTGCATCAATCCATGGACTCTCCCGATGAGTCATGGTGCTCAATGCAGCTCCATCATAGCGACCATAGGCAGATACAATATCTTTCAACTCGTTAGCAATACTGTCGGAGATCGAGCCGCTAGCCTCAGCGATTTCGCGCGAAATGCTTCTCCACCCATACTCTTTGTATTCTGCATACAGCGCAGGAATAACGGGCCCATGCTGCCAAGCTTGGAAGTCTTCAGAAAAAAGCTCATGCCCCTGCGCAAGCAAATACCCTTGCGCGTAGTAGCAAAGCTTTTGGAGCTTCATAGGAGACGGACTCTCCTCAAAAAGCTCGCGATGCTGGACTATTAGAAAGCGCTGAATACTATCAAGTTCTGGGCTCATATAAAACCTCTCATGTATAGCTATATCATACCATAGTCAACTGTTAAATTCCACACTCTCAAGCAGCAATAGGAACCAATAAATAGAAAGCGTAACCACTTACAAACGCACTATCATAATATCTGGAAGGTGATAAAACGAGCTGCGGGATCAGGATAACTTTTAGTAAAACTGTCGCGCCTCAGCGCCATGATGTCCTCACCACTAAAGGCGAGACGTTCGACTTATAGAATAGGCACAGATTCGAACATGAAAACGGCGTATTCTTACTCCAACTTATTCGCCCTCATGACGCGCAGCCGCTTGCGCGAGAGGCGAACTTCAAGCTCGCCTGAATTGCCCAGCGGGACTCAATCGCTTGGCAAGGACCGACCAATCCCCTCAGCTATTTTCCCGAAGTAATAATTGACCCGCTGACGCAACATCCCCTCAAAGGGTGCGACCTCTGCATCAACTATCAATAGAAGCTGCTTTCTTAATTCGTCAGTCCAGCCATATTCGTCCAAAAGCGCGTTTCGAGCAGGGTGGTCGTGCTCGAAACGTTTAATCAGACTCGCAAACAGATGGTCGTTCGAACATGAATCTATGATGAGCAGGTTAGCGAAGTCGGCGGCTTCAATGTGGTGAAGGAAGGCGATACCGCCGTAATTACCATCCTCCAAGCCGTATTCGTACAGCGAGGGGTAGCTACTGGGATCATCTCTCAGGCGAGCCACATAACAACCTGCAACCTGTGCCATGCGCCTACGCCCCATTTCCTCGCAAGCAAGCTTGACCACCGAGTAAATCGCTTGGAACTCTGGGCTGCTGAACGATGAATAGCCCAGCCCAGCTGCGCCCGTGCCATCAAACCCAAATGCGCCTTTGTTGGGCTCCAGGGTATTTTGCTCAAGCTGCTCAGACACGTAGCCAGCGAAATAGGCCACAACCTCTACTCCCTGGCCAAGCAGCGGATCACCATATTCTCGCAGCGTCAGAATAATGCCCGCGCTGTGCAGGATCTCACCAGGATGGGTATACCTTCCCTCGGCCAACGCTCTTACCAGCTCAGGAGCGGCAATGTCGTACTCCGTTTTTGACAGCTGAGTCCAATTCCATAGCAGCCTCCACACAGGAACCTCAGCATGACCAACTACATCCGGATGGCGGGCAAGTATGTCATTTATCTCCGACACCTCTATATTGCCAGTGAAGAACAGTTCGCTAAGGTGCTTCGGACCGACGATAGGGTCCGTCCATTGCACATCAGGATATCGGCTCGCCAGCAGCTCAAACGGCTGCTCCCCCGCCCCTTTTGCACCTTGAGCGCCAATGCGTGCAACGGCAAATCGGGTAGTCGGAAGACCTTGGAGGGTTTCCTTGGTTAATGTGCCGGTTCGCGATTCACTACCCGTGGCGATCATGTATAGCAAAAGCTGCTTCAGAGCCTCAGGCTTCTCCTTTAAGCGCGGGTCAACGGCCTCGATCAGGCGCTCATAGTCACCAAGTACGGCACGCAGATTTCGGAAATTCGGCTTACCCGAAGCAGTGAATGTGCTCAGCAGCGCTGACTGCTCACGCTCAACAACCTCCCGAGCAGTGCTCGAATTCAGACCTGAGCGGAGTTTTTCCAGAACCTCCCCCGGATCAGCCTTGACCGTGATCGTCTTGCCAATCAGCTTTTCTTTCTGTCTCGCGTACTCGTCACGCTGGCCATCGGGTATTTCTTCCTCGTTGACCAAAATGATGACTTTGAGGCGCTCGTGCTCGACAAGTGTGTTGATGAATCCCATCACATCGGGAATCTTCATGGAGCACCGCTCCAGATCATCTATGACCAGAACCTTGCCTTCCAGCTTCAAAACCAGATCCTGAAAAATCTGGCCACTATTCTTGGCCCCGGCGAATTTCTCCGCCAGGCTGCCTGCGATGGTGCCTATGAGCCGCGAGGCCTTTGAGGTCAGGTGGGGGTGGAGCTGCGCAAAGAACTGATCATTGATCGCGGAAGTGGAGGTGATGCCGTACAGGCTTGCGTACAAGTAACACACACCTCCGTCGCTGGATGTCCTCCGGGAACGCTCCTCAAGATACTTCTTAACGAAGTGGGTCTTTCCTGCCCCCCACGGGGCGCTCAGCATTACGGCATATTCAGCCTCGACCGCGTCGTCCAAGTAATAATCGAGGAATCGCGCAGCTTCAAGAACGTAGCTCTTCACCATTCGCTTAAAACTCTGGCTGGACAGGGAGCGGATCTGAATCTTCACCCCTCTGGAGTGCGTTCGATTTCAGATCACATGCCAGGAAAGTATCTGCGATGACGTGGCAATCCTCTAGACCGGCGATGATGCGCCTCAATTCTCCCTCCGGCATATCCGTCTCGATTTCCACTTCGACGTCTGGGAAGTGCTGGTCTGGCAGAATGGTCAGCCGTTGGAGAGGCCGCATACCTGGAGCCAGCACGAGTTCAAAGACGTCTTGGATCGCATCCGCGCGAAAAGAGAAGCAGGTCATTATTTGCTCAACGAGTGGGAATTGCAGGGCTGTACAAAATACACAACCCTCATGGGACACGCTCACTCTATTCTCACCTTGCCGAGACAAGCATGATAGAGCGGCCAAGAACCCGGCACCCGCTGGGCAAATCCAGCAGCTTCTGCTGCTGCTCTTTAGCACGTACGACACGGTGCTTACAGATTGCACACTCCCTAGCCCTGCGTCCGCTACCTCCTCAGGTGCCGCTAGCGATCACTTCAAGATCTTCGGCGTGAGAATGCTGCTCAACTGGATCTCGCTAACTCCGAGCAACCCCCTCAGGCATGACGCTCCCCAACCGTACCCCACATTAGCCGACTCCATTATGGTTAGCTCGCTTTTGATGACCGACTTCCATTTCGTCAGAGCTTTGCCTGCAACGCGTGCGGCCACCATGCTTATTTGAACCTGAGTAGCAAGTTTAAACGCGCGTAGATCAACGCACATATTTATATGCGCTGCGATCCTTTTCTGTTCATGAGCGCTGAACAACTGCTCATTAAATCCGAGCGCTAATTGTGTCACCAGCCCCGTAGTATCGAATTTGGTTACTAGCTCCAATTCCCCCAATAACACCTTATCAAATATAGGGTGCAGTAGCTGGTAGCCGATACCATTCACATGCTTACTGCCTCGCTTTTGGTTACACGAGTTGCAAGAAGGAATGAGGTTCCAGCTTAAGACTGAGAACTCTGGAAATGGCGTTTTAGGCAAATAGTGTTCAACTGTGCCGAGCGTCAAACTTCCACACATGGGACAAGACCCCACCAATACGTCTCTTAATTGAGGAATCCAATCAAGCCCATATTTCTGAGCCCCGCCTTCATAAGCCTTATGCAAGCAAACAGTCTGCCCTGGAGATAATCCAATTGCCTTCAACTGCGGCGATCCGCAATTATTAATGTAAGCTTGATAGGCTTTCTCAATAACTTGATAGCAACCGTGCAAGAACGGAATATTGGTTGTCAATGCATCGAGGGTGCTTAAATCGTCAATAGCGCCGGAGTGACTGAACGACCGCATAATCAATCATACTCCCCTGGATTGACCATGCGATCTTTAATCTCCATGAGCATATCAATATTAAAGATATCTTGGTATGCCCTCACAACCTCATCAAACGTCATATTAGTCTTGGAAATTATCTCAGTCACTTTTCGATGATAGGCTTCAACGGTGCTATCTCCAAATACGGCCAATGAAATCTCAGCCACATTCGCTCCTAAAGTTTGAAGATACGGCCTGCTGATAGAAGCATTCAGACCCTTACGCTCAAGTATATGCACACAATGAGTAGGTACTTCGCGTACGACATAGGCCGAATGAGTGGCAATAATCGCCATCGATGCCGTGAGTTCCAATATCTTATAGAGGAACATCATGTAATCACTTACAAGGTTTGGATGAAGGTACGTCTCCGGCTCATCGATTATTAGCAGCGTCCCAAAACCCGCCATTGTCAAGAAATGCAAAGCAAAATGAAACATACTTCGCTGACCACTACTCAAATCTATGACATGCCTTGTACCAGCAGCAAGCAAGCTTGGCTCTCTAGTTGTATCAATAGTACCCAAAATATCTAGCGAGCGTTGCTCACCATGCATTTGATTGATAAAACTCCAATTCCTTCCAATTGAATCTTGTACGCGACAGTATTCGGGGCAATCAGTAGTGACAGGGATTGCCAAAAGGTCCATTGGCATAATACCAGATAAGGCCTCGACAAAAATGTCCTTTATCGCTTTATCGAATCGATCATCACTGGCCCTGAGTAAGGTGACGAGAAGATAGGAGAGATTCTGATGAAACTCTTTGCTTTCTTTTTTGGCAGTAGTGTTAAATGCATGATATTCAAAAGGCCCTACACTACTGAAACGAGGAAGAGCGGATGCCGGGTCGGAAAAGTACGATACGACGCGGTTGAATCTAAAAGCATCTGAAAAGTCTAATCTCGAATTTTCATGCTCAATTTTCGTTCTATTATCAGAAAACAATATTGTCGGTGGCACATCTTGATTTTCATTAGCCTTAGAAGCTGCTGCAACTGCAAGACGAGCCAGTAGATTCGTCTTACCTGTGCCGTTAACCCCAATCAGGCAATGTACTCTATCATCAAAATGCTGATGATGACGAAAACTTATATCAAGCTCCACTAAATTCACCACCCCTGGAAGCAAAGTGGAAAATCTGAAAGGAGTTTTGGCGTCGTCCATAGGTGCCCGGACATAAGATCCGGCAAATCCATTCACCAACGATAAGTAGGCTTTGTTATAACGAAGCACACCGAGCCTGAACGGCTCAGTTTGAATTACATGCTCGTAGACTCCCACACCCATAAAACGATCATAGGAAACATCATGTAATTTCTTCAGCAAATAAATATACCCATCCACGGGAAGCTTTTTTGCTAATTCCTTGTATTGATCAGGGTTTGATAAAATAGTGAAAAACTCTGTCAACTCCCCTGCTGGAGCATACGCGAGATAACCGTAGGGTTTCTCTTCCTTTAAGTTCTGAGGCAATATAAATGCACTGATGTAAACAAAGGCACCCTTAAAGGAAAAGTACATTGCAGCATGGTAATTGTACCCGAAGTCATTCCAATTTGGCTTCGAACTGCTTATGTGGAGCCACTCACCAAAGCCTTCGGGAGCGTCCTCAAGCTTAATTTTCCATGACATGCCTTTCTCCTTTCCGTACCTAACCAGTAGCAACCTTATTAGGTCGTGATACTAGCATTTTGGCATTGAGAAATGGCGTGCGCTCCGAATGAGCGAAGAGGCAAGAGCAGCTCAGGTCGGTTCCAGTGTCCCTGGGTAGATCTAGCCGGAACGGCTAATGGTCAACCTCCCCTAGGCAGTCAACCCGACTGGGCACCTCAGGCATTGAGCGATTGAGGGCTCTGTACAGAGTCGCACGGTGCACACCAAGTAGGGATGCAATCTGCGATACCGGCCTCCCCCCCGCCACCAGTTGCATCGCATGCTCGATCTGTTGTGCATTGAGGGAGGGCTTGGGTCCGAATTTCACACCTCTGCGCATCGCTGCCTCTCGGCCCGTGCGGGTGCGATCAATAATGAGGGAACGCTCAAATGAAGCGATCCCGGCGAAGATCGTCAGTATCATCTGACCCGCCGAGGTCGTGGTATCTAGCCAGGGCTCAGCAAGTGATCGCAGCCCTGCGCCAACCGCATTTAAACGCTCTGCTATTGAAAGAAGATCAAGCGTCGATCTCGCAAGGCGATCTAGCCGGGTGATCACGAGTACATCTCCCTCCCGGAGATGATCGAGCAGCCTGACTAGCTGCGGCCTTTCAATCTTAGCTCCACTTATCTTCTCCTCGAAAATTCGGGAGCAACCGACCGAAATCAGCATCTCCCTTTGAATATCAAGTTCCTGGCCTGTTGTCGACACCCTCGCGTAGCCAATATTCAATTTGTCACTCCTCACATGTCGCAATTATCAACTTCAGAATAGCACAACTTGCGACTAATTTACGCGACACCAGAAACCTAGAGATTTCGGCCTCGGAACGGGTGTCGCACAACTTAAGACTTATGCGACACCCTTCCAAATTTAAGGATCAGCGACATAAGAGGTTTTAAAAGCTCTCCTATCGGTCTAACTTGTACTGATAATCAGCCGTAACTGGTATATCCTCAAGAAGCTCATCCAACGCTAACGAGAGACGTGGCTCATCAAAGATCTCAAACTCGGTAAAGCTCACCGCAACCGCAATTCGCAGCTGCTCCGCAGTCAAAATGCTTGGATCAAAAGGCCAGACCTGAAGCTTGATCACCGACGTGTCACGAAAATGAAACTCATCAACGAACGTTGCCCCGTTTTCCACAGCTTCCCATTGAGCAATACTGATCCCATAGGTTTTCTGAGGCTGATCAGCAAGCATTGTGAATTTGTCAAGATAGCTGTCCCCAACCTCAATCAATCCATCAACCGAGAAATCTTTCACGTACACATCTTTTAGCCGTGGGGAGGACACCACGGAGCGGAGCAAGAAAATTGGGTACCCAAACTTGATCCTGATGCTTTCCGCCAGCAACGCCTTGATCTTCTCAAGCAAATGCTCATCAGTAACAGCCATGACACGATGCATAATTCGTCCCCCCTGAGTTTACAGAGCATATTTCTGGTTGATATAGCTTTGAAGCCAGTCATATTCCATCGGCGTAGTCATATCGATTGGTCGCCGCGCACCCAATTCCTCGACGCTTGTGAGCAGCCACGAGTTCGAAGCACTCGCATCATTCTTGTGGATTCGAGCTGCGACCTGCATGATGGAAGCTAGGCGCTTTGCGGATTCCAGTTGCTCAGATTCGACAAACTTCAAGTACTCCGCTCCTACGTCATACAGCGCTACCCTTTCATTGTTGACCCACTCCCCAGGCTCATCGGAATAGATTTCTACAGGCCCATTTTTCCATACGGTGTAGATGTGATTGATATTCGCACAGCCAGGGTACACATCGCTTACCTCCTCTACCTTCAACAGCAAATGCTGCTCACGGCGCTCGCTAAGATTCATATGCCCTGGCGTGTTAAGATAGATGCTTGAGATCGAAGTCGATTTGAGCTTTGCGGAAAGCAAGAGCTGAAGCTCAGCGATATCGCCGATCAACATCATGTATTCGCCAACTGGATCACCGTCCTGCCATTCAATCTTCGTAACATAGAACCACTCCACATTGAGCGAGTGAAACACAAACCGCCACTCAGGCGCTTCATGCTCCTCGAATAATGTCTTAACACGAGCTTCCAACAGCGTATGAAACATATTGCCTCCATGATTAAGCTCGCGACTCAAACCCGCTGCTGCACGCCCGACATACCGTCTTAATCCACCCACCCTTCAAGCGCTGCTTAACTCCGGGCGCACCACAATTCTCACAAACAATTGCAGAAAAGGCCTCCGTCATATCAATCAACGCATCGACATACGCGTCGCCCCCTGAATAAGAGATTCGCAGCTCACCAAACTTTTCTTTAACTTGTCGAAACACAACTTGATCGATCTTATTGTGATCGATATGGGCCTGCACTCGCTGACACAACACTTCCAAGATTTCAAACCATCCTTTCCCGCACTCTAGCCCCCAGTAATGTACCCCCAGTGGATTATCTCGGGACTGCGCAAAAAGCATGGGATAATTTTCAATAAAGCCCTCACTGGCGTTTGTCATATTTACACTCTCCAGTTACTAAAATTTGGATGCAGGTCGCCGTCCCGGTGGCTCAGTAATTTGAGCATTCCCAAGATTCGGAAAAAGTCGAAAAAGCCGAAAATTCAGCAACCGGCAGGATACTGCCTGTTCCTTGGACCTGGCAATAGGTTCAATGCTTCCTTTTGCCATGCACGTGCTATGAACTATAAATTGGCATTTGGGGCTGTCTTCCGGCGACTTCGCCTTGAGAGAGGGCTGACCCAAGAGCAATTCGAACCTGCGGCGACTGCACGCTATGTCAGGAACCTCGAAAAGGGCGAATACTCGCCGTCTCTCAGCACCTTTCGTGCGCTATGCGATGTTTTGGAGGTCTCTCCGGTGACGCTGGCCTGCTTGGTCGAAGCCGAATTCATCAATGGAAAAGCCAGGCTCCTGCTCAATGAAGCAGCGAAGGAGCTGTCGGAGCTGGACGACTAGGTCGTCTATCCCTTCCCGAAGTGGCTGCACAATGGCCGTGCAGAGCGGTTCTATAATCGATCTATAGTCGTCTATAAAGCTTTATAAACCGCATGAAATGCGGGTCTCAGCCGACCCTCAACCTCTCCGCTGATTGCCCTAGACTAGGCTCTGTACGAAAAGCCTTGATACTTGCCCATGCTGCGTTGAAAACAGCCTCGGAATGCTCATGTACTCCACTACACTCCGCTTCCTCGGCTCTTTTCGCCTTGCCTGACCTGCATCTCAAGACTTTTCCTACAGAGCCTAGACCTGAATACTCCTTATCCAGCCCCTGTACCTGCGGGTCAGAGCGTGAGTGTCGGCATCCTTCCCATACTGAGCACGAAGCCCTGAGCATGATGCGCCACGCCAGATGGGTTCACCGGATTCCACATCAGCAATGTGCAAACTCTGCACCTTGCTATCCTGTATCCGCCATTGGGGCGGACCCACACGCCCTGTAACTGCTCACCGGCCTCCGGCCGAATGAACCCAGCGGCAGCAACGAACATGACCGAGCAGGTCCCGACACTCCAGCCAATGGATGCCTTCTGATTTTCTCCGTAGTCCACGTTGAGTAAGCCGCAGAGCAGAACCGTTGAAGCGACAAAGGGGCTCAGCAGGTGAACTGGCTGGCCGATCAAGCTGGCAATGGCAATTTCCTTTGCATCACTGCCGTAATGAGCGGTGGTGTCCTTGTCTCCCCAGGTAGGCTCGGGCCCTCATCGGACGCTGGCTTTATTCTTGAGCTGGCACGGTGATAGCATTCGAGCTTCACAGCGGAGGAGGTCTCAGGCTTTCCTTTACGTTAGGTTGATCTGCGGAGATGTATCAGTGTCGGGAAGAGAGCCAAGCGTAAGTCTTACCTTCCATTTTGAGTTATGGCAGGCGTGTGTGTCTCATGGCGCTATAGATTTGAATATCCCACTGAGTGGAGCAGACCGGGTATTCAACGCTGACAATATGTTCTCAAGCGACGGTCGGTTTTTCCTAGTTGAGTTCAAATCGAGTAGGGGGGATCTCCGCAGTGAAGATCATAAGAAATCTGCCTGTGTTCTGTGCGAGGGGCTATTCACATATTGGGAAGCCCTTGATCTTCATCAACAGTGTCACTTCGCAGCATGGGGAAAGAAGAGATACAACGGAGGCTTGGACACCTTTTTCGGCGTTTATGAGGATTTGGTGTGCCGCCCGGAAACTCTCCCATCATGCGGTGCAGTACGCCAGAACCCAGCGCACAGGCACCTTGAGTATGATGGCCCGGCAGAGGTTAGCGGTGAGCAGCTCGCAATTGCCGTAGCGACTGGACAGTCAGGGCTAGAGCGTCACGATTTTCTCAGGTATCTGAACTGGCTGTTGTGGGCGAGAGGAGAGACCGGCAGCTACGAGAAAACCAGAGCAATGCCCATCACGCTATTCGGCACGTCGTTCGCTGGTGGTATAAAAAGTCGTGAGTTTGCGAATTTTCAACAGCTTGACGCGTGGGCTGAACCATTCATTGCGAAATACATGGCAGCGGTCAATCCTTCAGCGGCATCTGATCCACCATCTGAGCCTTCCTCCGATACTAAACCCGGTGGGTACGGGCCGAAAAACTAACTCGTTAGGCCTAGGAGGCTCACCTTCATAGCACCCCTCATAGCTTACCGTGGAGAACGCGCGGTACGGGGAAGGTAGCTGACTTCGCCGGACGGTTACGAATCGACGCCAGTTTTGTATATGTATTGAGTGTCTGCTTCTGGCCGCAAGCTGCCCCCCATGAAGGGCAGCATGGGTCGAAAGTAGCCGATCGCGAATGACCGCTATCGACCCTAAGCGTTCGGTGATGACCAGCAGAAAATGGCCGATTGCTGCCCTCCACGAAGGGCAGCTTTGGGTCGAAAGCGGAAGTACGCAGCCGTCAGAAATTTTCACCCATAGCATATCGCTTCGACTGTTTAAAGCAGCCAATGTGAGGTTTGGCTTTGCGTGTGCAGCTCAGGGCGATAAGCTGAAATTATTAATACCTAATTACAATGCGCTCGACTTTAAACCTAAGGCGACACCATGACTAACGTTACCGAATTTGCTCGCGCTGTAATAAAGCACTACACCTCTATCGAGGGCACAATAAGCTTTTATGAGAGCTTATATTCGAAGATGCATAAAAATAGATTGCTGGACTCTAACTTTGTTTCGCAGATGAGTGATCCAGAGAAGACGATGCACAGGCTGTCGGAGCTTGTTGTTTTGGAACACTGCACGCACTGCATTAGTGACATCGAAAGCAAAAACAAAGGGCCGGACTTAACTTTTAATTTTGAATCAAAAAGAGTAAATATCGAAATAATAACGCCTGTTCAGGTTGTTCTAAAGAAGTCAAACATTCAACAGTATATTTATCCACCACCTAAGGGGCATAGCGCCAATCGAGGGAGCATTGAGGTGAATATCCCTGAAATGAGCAGCCTGCATGAGAGGATAACTGGAGCACTGAAAGCAAAGGCAGAGAAGTATCAAACCTACCTTGAAAATGGAACGGTAAATAAGGGGGATACAAATATCGTTTGCATAAACGTGGGTTTCATTGAGGGTAGCGAGTACATCGACTATTCCTATCTAAAAAACCTTTTCAAAAAGCAAGCGATAATACACTTGGAGATTAGCGATGAGAATGCGGTTACCGCCCAGATAATCGATCAAGACTTTCATGTAGCGAAGAAAAATAATACGATATTTAAGACTAGCTATTTCGATAACTCAGAATTTGAACACGTAGATGGCGTGTGGCTACTCAGTTGTAATGAAAATAATCTCACTGGTATTTCCAAGAAAATACAACCAAATAGCTCTGATAGCAATGTCATTTATCATAATTACAAGTCAAAGATATCACCTTCCTTGCTATCGACATTGAAAATAAATAGCCCGCAACAGGAGGAAAATTTCATTAAACAAATCAGGATTAACAATAAGCTCTCGGAGTCTTAAATTTTCGCATATCTGCTAGTTTTGCTGCGCATGAGAGGCGCTCTAAAGGGCCAAAGGACCTACACTAAGGCCCTTTGCTTAACCCCCGAATAACAGCTGCTGCTTATACGCCGATATAATTTTTAGAGCCGATTTTGTTCACAATTTTTAAGATGCTGAAGGGTTGGCCCAGAGTATCACCCGCCAAGGCCGCGTCCTGTTCGTTGGCGTGTACGCTAAGCGGATCGCTCCCCTTCTCCAGAAACACGCCCCAACACACCTGCCAGCCGGGCTCATCAAGGCTAGGTGCAAACACCTGGATTTCGTGGCTTCTACCCAGATCTACCGCGAACCCACGGCCAGGGAGGTCCTCCTCGGCTCGAACCGAGCGGCTGACGATACCAACGACTTCTCCCGCCTGGTTAAAAACGGGACCTCCACTCATGCCTGGGGGCCAATCGGAGTCAACGATAAAAACAGGGCTAGGGTTGGAGGTGCCTACGCCATCAGGATACACCTCAAGAATTTTGCCATACGCCCCGTACATCCCTTCTGAAAGGAGCATCCGCTGCGAGTCCTCGTTCAACTCGGAAAGGTTCAACTCGGGGTACCCAATAGCGAGAACCAACTCACCTACCTTCGGATTCCAGTTGTTAACGCGCACCTTCAACGTTTGGGGTGAGCTAACGCCCGGGTCAAGTGGGGAAGCCTGCATTACCGCGAGGTCCATGGCGACTTTGCGCTCCGGCTTCCCTAACAAAAAACCGAAGGGGTTTTCGGAATCCATAGTGGGAAAATGAGCGCCTTTGATAGGCACAAAGCAGGCGGGAGGAATGATGGCCTTGCCATACACCAAAGCGTGCATGCCCAGGAAAAGGACGGGGCAGCTGTTTTTGTCGTATTCGATAAAATCGATGACATGATGGGCAGTGAGGAAGGTACCAAATTCATTGATGTTGAACGCGGTGCCCAGCCCATAGATGGCTCCCGTAACGTCTTGCCGAAACACGGGTACGACGGCATTTCTCAGCCCGAATGGGTCCTGGATTCTGAAAGGGTGAAAAGGTCGTTCTAAATCCGGGATCAAAGGATAGCCCTTGTTGTTCGACGAACCCTCCATCTCACAGGTTTCAATCACGAATGGTACGAAGTGTTCCATGGAGACTCCTGTAGGCGATCCTGTCCATACCTTCGCAGCTCTATGCTGGATGCTCGGTCAGTTGGCTCCAGCGTAAGCGGCAGAGCCTACGCCAGCAAGGGCCGCCGCCCAGAATGATCTGGACGCAGGCCCTTCCGACGATTTCAGCTACTGATGCGGTAGCAAAGAGCGAGCACTGCACCAGGTCTACGCCCGCTCAGCTACTGACCTTTCGCGCTCACCTAGGCATTCGACAGGCCTTGAAGGCTGGGGTGATCCGGTAGGAGCGGGAATGTGATAGCCGAGGGCGCAGCGTGTGTTCACATTGGAGTAAGTTGGTGTCCTTCACAAAAAAAGCTACACCAAAGGCTGTAACGGGTCGGAAGCACTCGTCTGTGATTATCCGTTTTGGCCGATTCCTGCCCTTCGTGGAGGGCAGGAATCGGCCGAAAGCTGCCCTCCACCAACGTCTGCTTTGGGTATCTGCCGGCTCACAGTGCGCTGGTCATATCCGGTGCAAACAACTGGTCAAGTCGAATGCAAATGGGTGGTGAACTCGGTGTCCAAACCCTACCCCTGGATAATCCCGCTCCAGGAGCGGGTATCGCCACGCCGCCATTCCCCAGCTTCATGGCCTGCGCAGTAGGTTACCGAAGGGCAGACGCTGTAGGCCGGTAATGATGGGGGCAGTTGCGAGATGTCGAGCAAAGTAGAAATTGGTAGAGCGGGCAATCGCGGTTTGATTGATCACCGCTACCTGGTCATCCGTTAGGAAGCAGTCGGGCATATCGGCGACGATGGCCACCCGAGGGGACACAGGGACGATCATCATGTCCTCGAAGCAGTCCGGCACTAAGAAATCGTGGATCGGTGAGCGCACGATTCCCCACTGCATCGCTTGGTTCGCGTATATGAAGCAGTCTTGATAGCCGATGACTTGGACGCTGGCCAGCAACCTCCCCTTCATCACGCCATCAGATGCGTACAGCGTGTGCTTGCTCTCCAGCACCTCTTGCTGAGCTTTGGTCAGTGTCTCGCTGGTCACGCCATTAAGCGTCACATCCTCAAGACCTTCATTTCGGAATCGTTGACGCGTCCGCCATAGAGAGAAAAATTCCTCAACGACTCGTTTTTCCCAGATCCCGATTGTGTTCACCCTGCCACACTCGATGGCATCAGCCAGGGCTTGGAACCTGTCTTCAATTTGCTTTCCTATCCCAACCTCAGTCCGCTGATCCCACACGCGCTGGGCACAGAAGATCGGATTGTTGGGTTTGAGTCGCATGACTTTCTGATGCGGGATTGAGAAAACCTCCACACAGCCATCCACGCCTGCAAATCGCTGGATACTGGCCTTCGGGAAGACATGCTGATTGATCGTAAATCGATGGGGGTTGCCAGGCTGGGTAGGCTCATATTTCACAGACAGGCCCTCTAGATCGAGACACGGAAAGTGTAGTTAGAAGCCTCACTCCAGGGTATCGCAGAGGCGATTATCAAAGCAGGGCGCACCAGCCACGGGCCCCCTGGACACCTCCTGCTCTAGGAGCAGGTCTACCAAGCAAGAAACTACAGGTGACAGCCCCTGAACAACTGTCATGATTTATTAGGCTTAACCGCCTTCGACTTCACTCCCATCAGCCTAGTGCGTACCGGGGCATCAGAGCGCTCACGATCTATGACTGGCAACGGACGGTTCAACTGCGACTCGTGCAAACCTGCAATCGAAGCGTTGTATTGCCAAGTCAGAAATTTCTCCAGCAACTGGGAATTCTCAGTCTTCAGTGCCTGGATCTCCGACTCTAGACGTGCAATCCGATCTCCCGCGATCTTCAAACTGGAAGGCGCAGGAATCCGAACCACTTCTTCACTGGCCTTCTTCTTAGCTTGAGTAAAAGCGCGTTTGATCTCTAAATGGGTGCATAGCGACTGGCGTGTTGGACGCTTCCCAACGAGGCCAGCCACTTTATCGCAGAGCAACTCCCAACTTAAAGCACCTTCCCAGCCTAACAACTGGTCAGCGATTGCGCGGATATCATCCTTAGTCAGGTGCTTGGCCATCTACATCATCTCCATCAAATTGGCCAAGCGGTTACTCGGCTCTTCAGAAATCGCCTTGGTAAGCATCTCACCTCGCGCACGAAGCGCACGGGCAGAATGGCTTGGCTGATTCTCTCGACGCAGCCTGATGAAAGACCCTTCCGGCACACTGTCATCCTTCAAAATCCCAACCAGCTCACGCATCCTCGCAGCAGATAAACTATGGTGCTCGTACCACCGATCAGCCCCGTAATGCCCTTCATTCATCGCGGCCTCGGACGCAGCCAGCTGCTCCTCAATGTCAACCAATTGCGATTCGATCTCTTCTTTAGTATCTGGCCGTTTCTCGCAAAGGTGCTCATTGCAGTTCAAGCAGTCTCGGAACTGACCGCAAGGAGCAGCGGCAAAGTCGTGGAGACAGAATCCATAGCGCGATCTATGCACTGGCCCCTTCGGAGCTAAATCGTAAGCTTCCCGGCTTACAGGCTCACAATGGATTAACACAGACTGATCATATCCAGCGGCGAGTTGCACAGCTTCGTATTTCGCAGCCAACTCGGTTGGCGTCAGGTGGTTGTACACCCGGTTTTGCTTAGGATCAGCACGTCCTGCGAATCGAGCGATATCTTCTTCCGAAAGGCCTCCCCGATGGCCCATCGTGTCGATCATATGCCGAAACTGATGAGTAGTGATTTTCATCTCAGAACCGTCTGAGTGGCGGAAGCCATACCGAGCGAAGATACTTGTGTGCGCCCCTTCCTCTAAGCTTTCACGCAGCGACAGATCATTATTTACGATATTCACACTTGGCAACCAAGGGACCACCCGCAAGGTTCCACGCTGTGCATGGAGCCGGTTCTGCTGCATGGCAAAAAGAGCATCACCGTAATTAACGCCTGCCTTTTCACTGACAACCGGAAATTTTTTATCAACTCGTTCCTTCAGCTTACCCCACAGCGTGTCCAGCGTAATAACATCACCTTTCTTAAAACCATAAAGATAATACATACGCTGCTGGGCGTCTTTTAGTGACAATTCGAAACCAAGAGCCTCGCATGCCTCTACTTCGGTCAAAGTTCGGGTGCGATCTCTATGCTTTGAATCAGGATGAATAAACATTTTATCAGGATTAGTTTCTAGCCACTTACCTAACGCCCTGCCTTCTTCGGTAATTGTCCTAATGCGCCTCAGAGCTTCTTGAACAATTGGCACCATAACGGTAGGCACAGGCTTTAGATTGGCACCGAATCCTTTGCCGGAAAAATAGCCTATTCGATAAACCGGATCGCCATACTTATCCACATCATGAACCTCGCAGTTATTCGGCAGGCTCAAGACCTCTGAAATGCGAACGCTTCCGCTCATCAGCAATGCAAAAACACTGGTGGTGAATATATCCCTCGGATCGTCAGTTACGTTGGCAAATATATCCGCGAGGGCCAGCACCGCATCGGGGTGAGGAAGTTTTTTCTCCCTTTCCTCAGTAGCCTTCTTTCCTGTCCGTGCTGCGCTGTCAGGTCGAGCGATTGGATTCACCCAGGTTGCGCACGACACAGGGATCAAGCCGTTCTCACTGACAAACTTTGCCAACCGCTGAAGCTCACGGCCACACTGGTATGCAACAGCGGTGTAATACTCTCGTGCTAAGAGAGCAGCTTGATCAAGCACAGAGCTATTTAAATTTAGTATATCGGGCTGACCATGTAATTCGGTCAGCACCCTCTCTAATACCTTAAGTGCTTTAGTCTCGTTTTTAGTACCGGTTGGATTATGGCCCTGCTGATACCTGAAATAGGCTTTCGCGAATGAAATGAATGGCTCCGCCATCTTATCATCAATACTTGTAGACCTAGAGCCGGAACCCAGCTTAGTGAAATTAGCAGCCTTCGGCCATAGCCAAGCATCAAAATTCAGCTCTTGGCCAAAGACAGTTAACTCATCCCGACACCTATTAATGAATTCCTTTAAGTTTCCTTGGGCATTCAGCTCCGCCCTGCTTGTAAAATGAAATAGATTACTCATTTGTCTTGGACCTTTTACGTTCGTCACATTTACTAATTACTTCTGCAACTGCGACAATGGTACGATCCAGTACGGCAGCAACAGCTAAATCACCTGTCTCAGCAAGGATTTGCTCACGTTCTTCTATCAGCTCAATGTAAAGCTCTTCGTGCGGGCCATCTACCCATGGTTGAAAATTAACGCAAGTGTAGCAAGGGCGCGGAGCATTCATACCGCAATATGAAAAATTACCGCAAGTACCCACACCAAATTTTCTGTGTTTGACTCGGCTCGAAGGATCTGAACCGCGCAACGCATCCAACTCAGAATCGACTAGGTTTCCAGCGAACGCTTGAGCATACACTGCCAGTTGAAACCCCAAAGCCTCATCGATCTTTTTAAGATGCTCAGGCGCATTTTCAGTGTAAACGTCCACATGTTGGATGTCTGAATGATCAAGCAGCTCAGCAATGACGTATTTGCTCACGCCCTCGCGAGCTGCTCGTGTACCGAGCGTGTACCTGAATCGCTTCGCGAACATATGCAGCGCATCATTTGTTCTCTCCGAAATAACCCCGAGACTCTCTACGGTCGTAGTCAGCGTGTCGGTAAAAACCTTAGTTCGGACATGCAAGATATCTGTAGGAAGGGCCGCGATCAGCTCGGCAGTAGTGGCAACCGGCAGCTTGCGTTTACTGGGAAAAAGAGGAAGCATTTTCTGCTGTTCAACGCTCAGCATGAACCCAGCACCTTCAAATCTTTGCCAGACTTTTTGCTTGTGGCTTTCCAGAAGCTCCCACATCCCCTTTGCTAGCTGGTATGTTTTAAATTCATCCCGGAACGACCCACCCTCTTGCTTAGCCCTAGGGATGTGAAGAAAGTAATCTTCCCCACTATCTCCGAGAGGAACGGAAATTAGATCCCCGCATTTTAAATGGGTAAGCTGTGTGGGGCGTCGACCTGTGGTAGCAAGGATCAGGCAAACACAGAGATCGTAAAGATCAATGGCACCTGATTCATATCCAAAAACTAGACGATCATTGAATTCTGCGAACTCGAAATCCGACAACGCGCCTTTCTCAGGGTCCATGGACTTGATCGCCAAGCCCTTCTCGCGCCCGCGCAATCTCCAGCTATCCAACATGCTTACAACATCTTTCGCAACCCCTGGGAAGCCGAAAACAAACCACCGCCTAAAGAAAGGACGGAGAACCTGCAAATACTCTTGATTATCGCCAACTGCCGACTTGAAGTTAATTAACTGAGAGGTATCAATTTTTCCACTTGTAGCTTCAAAGTACTTCCATAAAGCGTTCGCAACTGTGAAAACCGATGCAGGGGAGAAGTTTGTGCAATAGTGCGCCAGCATTTTACGGACAGTGACCCTGTATTCCAGTGGTGTCCTACTCATGGCCAAGTCTAAATTTAGCGTATGGTCTTTACTCAGCTTCCACATAGGTTCACTGGGTGTAAACTCCCAGCCAAGGACGGATGTGAGGGTAGAGGCGTCAGTTGCAATCAGTTCACAAAAGGACTGCTGTTCCGTTTGAGACGATCTCGCGCCAGAAGTAGCGATCATTGGCGTCATGATTTGAACTCCGGAATCTTGATATTTTCTTCCTGCATCTTCAAGCTATGCTCCCTAGCTTTTTTCTCAACGTACCTTTGAACATAGTGTTTCGCAGAACCACTGCCAAATTTCCAGCCCATTAGCTGCGAACGCATTAGCTCTTCTTCTGGCCCACTGACTCCGGCTGTTTCCATAAGCCTAGAGAATCGCTCATTCCAGTAATGCCTCAAATCGTGACCTGAGAATTCGGCAAGAGGCGGGACGGCATCGCGCAAGCTGTTAATGATATTTTTATAGTTTGTGATGGAAAGCGGCTGTCCCTGTGTAGGGCCTGATTTATGCGTAACGAAGACAAAACCATGCTTCTTAGCGCCCGACACGTGCCGTCGATGATCTGTGATGTATCGGCGCAATTCGTCCATCAATACGGCCTTCGCAGGCAATATGCGATCATTTGTTTTTACGAGTGGCTGATCCGCTCTGGGATCATTTTTCTCGTCCGCGCGGCGCATTACAGAGATTTGGTTTGCACCGAAGTCCAGATCTTCAATTTTCAGATTCAGCAATTCGCCGCGCCGTATTCCTAGCTCATACATCACAGAGAACAGTAAGCGGTTTCGGATCTGCGTTGCAGGATCATCCCAGATGTTGAGATTGGAGCCAGGGCGAAGCAATTCGATTACTCCCGCCACGCCCACTTCACTAAGTCCCCTTTTCCTTTTTATGGTATTTCTTTTTTTATTGATTGGCCGAAGCTCTTTCAATGCCTGAATGATACGGGCTAGCTCATCTGGATCGCGCGGTGCCCGCAGGTACTGTTTCGCGAGCCAATCAATGTATTTGGTAGCCACGCCAACCCTAGCGTGCATGACCTCCTTCGACACCGTTGCTCGAACGGAGAAGAAAGAGACCCCATGCTTCTTTTCGGGCTGATCAAGCAACCGGCGCTGGAATGCCCCTCTGAGCGCTTCAACCTCAAACGGTTCGAGAACGTACCCCGCCGACATGCGAGCCAACAGGTCCACACCTGCTTCGTCCATGGCTTGGAGGAATGCGCACAGGTGCCCTGCGGAGTTTGTAAGCGTTGAGGACGAACGGCTGCTGTTCCTCACCTGGGTCGTGAGATACAGATTGGGATAGTAGAGAGGCATCCCCCCACCACCTATCACCACGCAGGATCTCTCTCCCTCCCTGAAGATGAAGTTTTTGACTTTCGCCACCCTGGCCGGTGTGACCGTTAAATTCTTTACAACCATGACCAACTATCCTCCCGGCCAAATCTGACCGTCTAATTTTTACTTATTTTTGGGCATAGAAAAAGCCCCAGGGGCCTAGCACCTGGGGCTTTCGGAGAAAAACTTTACAGTTTAGGTCTCAGCTATATCCTAGAACGGAATATCGTCATCGAAGCTGTCGAAGTCAGCGGCCGGCTGCGGCGCAGGCTGCTGGGGCGCTGGGCGCTGAGGGGCCTGTTGCGGGCGCTGGGCCTGCTGGCGAGGCGGTGCCTGGTTGTACTGTTGTGGCTGGCCACCCTGGTTGTAGTTACCGCCACCCTGATTGTACGGGTCGCCGCCTTGCTGCTGGCCCTGCGGACGGCCGCCAAGCAGCTGCATGGTGCCGTTGATGTCGACGATGATCTCGGTGGTATAGCGCTTGATGCCGTCTTTTTCCCACTCGCGGGTCTGCAGCTTGCCTTCGATGTAGCACTGCGAACCCTTGCGCAGGTACTCGCCAGCGATTTCGGCAACCTTGCCGAACAGCGACACACGGTGCCACTCGGTACGCTCGACCTTCTGGCCCGACTGCTTGTCGGTCCACTGCTCGCTGGTAGCCAGGCTCAAGTTGGTCACGGCGTTACCGTTGGGCAGGTAGCGGACTTCGGGATCCTGGCCACAGGTGCCGACCAGAATGACTTTGTTAACCCCACGGGCCATAACGTTCTCCTAGGCTTCGCACGCCGAAGA
>Ga0105251_10000649_pt1 | contig 32045 bp, 25 predicted proteins | sample KBSS64metaG_FD_80424 | JGI IMG/M metagenome (GOLD analysis project Ga0105251, IMG submission 80424) | Switchgrass rhizosphere microbial communities from Kellogg Biological Station, Michigan, USA - KBS S6-4 metaG | ecosystem: Host-associated > Plants > Roots > Rhizosphere > Soil | place...
CTGCAGCAACCGAACAATGCCTCGAAAATTCGCGCCCTGCTGCTGGCCGGTATTCGTTGCGCGCGACTTTGGCGACAAGTGGGCGGTCACCGCTGGCAACTGGTCATCAGCCGTCGCAAGTTATTGAAAGAACTGTACCCGTTGCTCCACGGCTGATTGCCGAGCGCATCGAAACAACGCATTTACTCGATACAGCGCGTCTCCAGTCGGTCAACCGGCCTCGGCTGATCCGAATTTTCATGTATGATACGCGCCCCTTTTCGTTGCCCGACTGTCCGAGAACACCCCATGCAGCTTTCTTCGCTCACTGCGGTTTCCCCTGTAGACGGCCGCTACGCCGGCAAAACCCAGGCCCTGCGCCCTATTTTCAGCGAATACGGCCTGATCCGTTTCCGCGCTCTGGTCGAAGTTCGCTGGCTCCAGCGCCTGTCGGCCCACCCGCAAATCCCTGAAGTCCCGGCATTTTCCGCCGAAGCCAACGCTATCCTGAACGCGCTGGCCGATGATTTCGCCCTGGAACACGCCGAGCGTGTGAAGGAAATCGAGCGCACCACCAACCACGACGTCAAGGCGATCGAATACCTGCTCAAGGAGCAGGCGGCCAAGCTGCCGGAACTGGCCAAGGTCAGCGAATTCATCCACTTTGCCTGCACCAGCGAGGACATCAACAACCTGTCCCACGCCCTGATGCTGCGCGAAGGCCGTGACACCGTGCTGCTGCCGCTGATGCGCCAGATCGCCGAATCCATCCGTGAGCTGGCGATCCGTTTCGCCGACGTGCCGATGCTGTCGCGCACCCACGGCCAGCCGGCTTCGCCAACCACCCTGGGCAAGGAACTGGCCAACGTCGTCTACCGCCTGGAGCGTCAGATCGCTCAGGTCGCCGCCGTTCCGCTGCTGGGCAAGATCAACGGCGCCGTGGGCAACTACAACGCGCACCTGTCGGCCTACCCGGACATCGACTGGGAAGCCAACGCCCGCGCCTTCATCGAAGACGAGTTGGGCCTGGGCTTCAACCCGTACACCACGCAGATCGAGCCGCACGACTACATCGCCGAGCTGTTCGACGCCATCGCGCGTTACAACACCATCCTGATCGACTTCGACCGTGACATCTGGGGCTACATTTCCCTGGGTTACTTCAAGCAGAAGACCGTCGCGGGCGAAATCGGCTCCTCGACCATGCCGCACAAGGTCAACCCGATCGACTTCGAAAACTCCGAAGGCAACCTGGGTATCGCCAACGCGCTGTTCCAGCACCTGGCGAGCAAGCTGCCGATCTCCCGCTGGCAGCGCGACCTGACCGACTCCACCGTACTGCGCAACCTGGGTGTGGGCTTCGCTCACAGCGTGATTGCCTACGAAGCGAGTCTGAAAGGTATCGGCAAACTGGAGCTGAACGAGCAGAAGATCGCTGCCGACCTGGACGCCTGCTGGGAAGTCCTTGCCGAGCCGATCCAGACCGTCATGCGCCGCTACGACATCGAAAACCCGTACGAGAAGCTCAAGGAGCTGACCCGCGGCAAAGGCATCAGCCCTGAAGCGCTGCTGACCTTCATCGATGGCCTGGACATGCCTGCCGAAGCGCGCGCCGAGCTGAAAAAGCTCACGCCGGCCAACTACATCGGCAACGCAGCGGCACAAGCCAAGCGCATCTGATTCAACGGCATATGCTCTGAGCGCCCGGCTGAGCCGGGCGTTTTTATTCCAGTCTGAAAAACACGCTTTTTCAATAGGTTACACACGAATCCTGATATTCCTGTTCAGCTGCTTGGCGGCATCACGGCGCGCGAATTCCTGCGTGACTACTGGCAGAAGAAACCCCTGCTGATCCGTCAGGCCATCCCGGATTTCGAAAGCCCGATCGACCAGGACGAACTGGCTGGCCTGGCGCTGGAAGAAGAAGTCGAGTCGCGCCTGATCCTTGAAAACGGCGTGCGCCCGTGGGAAATGCGTCGTGGCCCGTTCGAGGAAGACGAGTTCAGCAAACTGCCGGAAACCGAGTGGACCCTGCTGGTGCAAGCCGTCGACCAGTTCGTCCCGGAAGTGGCCGAGCTGCTGGAGCAATTCCGCTTCCTGCCAAGCTGGCGCATCGATGACGTGATGATCAGCTACGCAGCCCCCGGCGGCAGCGTCGGTCCGCACTTCGACAACTACGACGTGTTCCTGCTGCAAGGCCACGGCAAGCGCCACTGGAAAATCGGCCAGATGTGCGACAGCGACAGCCCGCTGATCGAGCACGCCGATCTGCGCATCCTCGCCGATTTCCAGGGCAGCGACGAATGGACCCTGGAACCGGGCGACATGCTCTACCTGCCGCCGCGCCTGGCCCACTGGGGCGTGGCCGTGGATGACTGCCTGACCTACTCGGTCGGCTTCCGCGCACCGAGCGCTGCCGAAGTGCTGACGCACTTCACTGACTTCCTCAGCCAGTTCATGTCTGATGAAGAGCGTTACACCGATGCCGATGCGCAGCCGGTCAGCGACCCGCACCAGATCCAGCGCGACGCCCTGGACCGCCTCAAGGCGCTGCTGGCCGAACACATGGGCGACGAGCGCCTGCTCCTGACCTGGTTCGGCCAGTTCATGACCGAGCCGCGCTACCCGGAGATGGTCGCCGGCACCGAACTGGACGACGCCGAGCTGCTCGACAGCCTGGAACAGGGCGCGATCCTGATCCGCAACCCGAGCGCACGCCTGGCCTGGTCGGAGGTCGATGACGACCTGCTGCTGTTCGCCAGCGGCCAGAGCCGCCTGCTGCCGGGCAACCTGCGCGAGCTGTTGAAACTGATCTGCGCCGCTGACGCACTGCACATGGACAATCTGGGCAAGTGGCTGGCCGATGAAGACGGCCGTCATTTGCTCTGCGAGCTGGTCAAACAAGGAAGTCTGGGGTTTGCCGATGAATAAGATCCGCGTACGGGTAGCTGACTGGCAGAAGGAGAACGCCGATATCCGGCGTATCCGCGAAGCCGTGTTCATTGCCGAGCAATCGGTACCGCCCGAACTGGAATGGGACGCCGAAGACGCTGGCGCACTGCACTTTCTGGCATTCGAAGGGGATTACCCGATCGGCACCGCACGGCTGCTGCCGGACGGCGAGATCGGCAGATTGTCGGTGCTCAAGGACTGGCGCGGCCTGAACGTCGGCGATGCACTGCTCAAGACCGTGATCACCGAAGCGGAGAACCGAGACCTCAAGGAACAGAAGCTCAGCGCCCAGGTGCACGCCACAGCGTTCTACGAGCGCTTCGGGTTTACCGTGGTCAGCGAAGAGTTCCTCGAAGCCGGCCTGCCCCACGTCGACATGGTGCGCAACTCGCGCTAAGCGGGCTGCCACCACGCAAGCCGAACGCCCCGCCGTTCTTGCCTCAGCTGACTATGCTGAAACGAGAACGCCGGGGCGTTCTGCTGTCTGCAATTCAATTTGCCCCTGCCGGGGCCGACAAACTGTGGAGCTGTTACTTTATAAAACCATAATGCCTTGATACGCCCCCTCGCGGAGATCACACCGATGTCGTTACGTACCCTGCTCGCTTCAGTGCTGTTGGCCTGCAGCTTCTCGGCAGTTGCCGCCACCGAAGTCATCCCCCTCAACTACCGCACCAGCGATGACCTGATGCCCACGGTGAAATCCGTGCTCGGCAACGAGGGCACGGTCCAGGCCTATGGCAACAAGCTGATCGTCAATGCCGAGCCCGGCAAGATCAGCGAACTCAAGGACCTGTTGTCGCAACTGGACGTGGCGGCCAAACGCCTGCTGATCAGCGTCGACACCAGCGACAGCAGCACCCAGCGCGATTCGGGTTATTCGGTCAACGGCACCGTGCGCTCACAGAATGGCCGCGTGAGTGCTGACGGACAGACCCGGATCATCAACTACGGCACCGCCAGCCGCGACGGCGGCATGCAACAGGTACAGGCCAATGAAGGCACCCCGGCGCTGATCCAGGTCGGCCAGAGCATTCCGATCACCAACGTGCAGACCGACTCCTATGGCTATGCGCAAACCAATACCCAGTACCGCAACGTCACCCGCGGGTTCTACGTGACCGCCAGCGTGACCGGCGACATCGTGCACCTGAACATCAGCACCAACAACGACCGCATGAGCCAGCAGCAGGCGGATGCGATCAAGGTGCAGAGCACCGACACACAGGTCAGCGGCCGGCTGGGCGAGTGGATCACCCTGGCAGGCGTCAGCGACCAGTCCCGCGCCGACGAACACGGCGTGACCCGTCGCTATTCCACCCAGGGTCGCGACGACATGACCCTGCGGGTGAAGGTCGATAGCCTGGATTGAATGTAGCGTCGTCTGGGTTTACTGCCCCTCTCAATGAACGCGATATCGGTGATTTATGTAGTGCCAGATACGAGCACTACATCTCACTCGACCCCGTGACCAGCCGATACGACAGCTGACTTCCCCGTCACAGCACCGAAAGGCCCGAAACTGACTGATGAGTCGTATCAGACAAAAGATGTAGTGACGCAAAATTATCACTACAAAGTGTTTGACGAAGGAAATTCGCCGAGGCATGATGGCCTCGCTCCCACAAATCGGAGGCTTTGCAGAAAGCCTCAGGATCGTGCTCAAACTCAACCAGATTGAGCAGGTTCGCGTCTTTTACGCCCAAAAGGCCGCGTCATCGCTTCATCACCGTGAACGCGATAAACAACCCAGGCTGCTACCCAATGCTTTCCGATTCTGTGAGCACCCATACGTGCGCCTTCAAGAAACCTTGAGGCGCTGGCAGAGCAAAGAGCTTCACCTCAAGACTCACAAGACCAAGCGACGAGGTTTACCCCATGGCACTGACACGCGAACAACAAATTGCAGCTATCGAGAAAGACTGGGCCGAGAATCCACGCTGGAAAGGCGTGACCCGCACCTACTCTGCTGCTGACGTCGTCCGCCTGCGTGGCTCGATCCAGCCAGAACACACGTTTGCCAAACTGGGCGCTGAAAAGCTCTGGAATCTGGTGACTCAGGGCGCCAAGCCGTCTTTCCGTCCCGACAAGGACTTCGTCAACTGCATGGGCGCCCTGACTGGCGGCCAGGCCGTGCAACAGGTCAAGGCCGGCATCCAGGCGATCTACCTGTCCGGCTGGCAAGTGGCCGCAGACAACAACTCCGCCGAGTCCATGTACCCTGACCAGTCGCTGTACCCGGTGGATTCGGTTCCAACTGTGGTCAAGCGCATCAACAACTCGTTCCGCCGCGCCGACCAGATCCAGTGGAAAGCCGGCAAGAACCCGGGCGACGAAGGCTACATCGATTACTTCGCGCCCATCGTCGCTGACGCTGAAGCCGGTTTCGGTGGCGTGCTGAACGCCTACGAACTGATGAAGAGCATGATCGAGGCAGGCGCTGCCGGCGTGCACTTCGAAGACCAGCTGGCCTCAGTGAAGAAATGCGGCCACATGGGTGGCAAGGTTCTGGTACCGACCCAGGAAGCCGTACAGAAGCTCGTCGCTGCCCGCCTGGCCGCCGACGTGGCTGGCGTGCCGACCATCATCCTGGCCCGCACCGACGCCAACGCGGCGGACCTGCTGACTTCGGACTGCGACCCGTACGACCAGCCGTTCGTGACCGGCACCCGCACGCCAGAAGGCTTCTACAAGGTGCGTGCCGGCCTGGATCAGGCCATCGCTCGCGGCCTGGCTTACGCACCGTATGCCGACCTGATCTGGTGCGAAACCGCCAAGCCGGATCTCGACGAAGCCCGTCGCTTCGCTGAAGCGATCAAGAAGGAATACCCGGACCAACTGCTGTCGTACAACTGCTCGCCTTCGTTCAACTGGAAGAAGAACCTGGACGACGCGACCATCGCCAAATTCCAGCGCGAGCTGTCGGCAATGGGCTACAAGCACCAGTTCATCACCCTGGCGGGTATCCACAACATGTGGCACAGCATGTTCAACCTGGCGCACGACTACGCCCGCAACGACATGACCGCCTACGTGAAGCTGCAGGAGCAGGAGTTCGCTGACGCGGCCAAGGGTTACACCTTCGTGGCGCACCAGCAGGAAGTGGGCACCGGCTACTTCGACGACATGACAACCGTGATCCAGGGCGGCAAGTCCTCGGTCACCGCCCTGACCGGCTCGACCGAAGAAGAACAGTTCCACTGAGTGACACGCACCACGCAAAAGCCGCCCTCGGGCGGCTTTTGTTTTGGCCCGCGATAAATACCCTACAAAGCAACTCAACTATTTCCGATAGGCGCACCCAATCGTCGCCTGAAAGTTAATAACTGTCGCCTGACAATAAAACCTTGTTTTACGCTGAACTTTGTCACGCGGCAGTGACAAGGCCAGATTCAAGTTTCAAATGATAGTAATTATCATTTCACCCAACAAACTTTCGTTACTCGCTGAAGGAAACATAATTAACGAAATGGGCGGTAATCCCCGTACCACGGGGCCCCGCGCACCAAAACCGTGACCTGGCTCATTAATCCTCTGAATAAATTTGATGTAGAAAATTTACTTGCCCTTCTTTTGCACATAAAATCCCAGAAATTGATTGCACTGCGACATTTCGTCACTGCTTCTGCTTCTCTTTCTTTTCAAGCTCAGAGACCCTTGATCTCTGTTAAGGACTGCCAGCATGCCCGAATCGACAGGTCTGATTGCCCACAACTGGGGCTTCGCCATTTTCCTTTTGGGCGTCATTGGCCTGTGTGCCTTCATGCTCGGCCTGTCCAGCCTGCTCGGCTCCAAGGCCTGGGGCCGCAGCAAGAACGAACCGTTCGAATCCGGCATGCTGCCTACAGGCGGCGCCCGCCTGCGGCTCTCCGCAAAATTCTATCTGGTCGCGATGTTGTTCGTGATTTTCGATATCGAAGCACTCTTTCTGTACGCCTGGTCTGTGTCCGTCCGCGAAAGCGGCTGGACCGGCTTCGCCGAAGCTCTCGTTTTCATAGCAATTCTGTTGGCAGGTCTTGTCTACCTATGGCGTGTAGGGGCGCTCGATTGGGCTCCCGTTGGACGTCGTAACCGGCAGGCGAAGCTAAAACAATGAGGCTTTGGCAATGCAATACAATCTCACCAGGATCGACCCTGATGCTCCTAACGAGCAGTACCCCATCGGCGAGCGGGAAACCGTAGCCGATCCGTTAGAGGATCAAGTACACAAGAACATCTTCATGGGCAAGCTCGAGGACGTACTGAGCGGTGCTGTCAATTGGGGTCGCAAGAACTCCCTTTGGCCGTACAACTTCGGTCTGTCGTGCTGCTACGTGGAAATGACCACTGCCTTCACGGCGCCCCACGACATCGCGCGCTTTGGCGCCGAAGTTATCCGGGCATCGCCGCGTCAGGCGGATTTCATGGTCATCGCCGGTACCTGCTTCATCAAGATGGCTCCGATCATCCAGCGTCTCTATGAGCAAATGCTTGAACCCAAGTGGGTCATTTCCATGGGTTCGTGCGCCAACTCCGGTGGCATGTACGACATCTATTCTGTCGTTCAGGGCGTGGACAAGTTCCTGCCCGTGGATGTCTATGTGCCCGGCTGCCCGCCCCGTCCAGAGGCATTCCTGCAAGGCTTGATGCTGCTGCAGGAATCCATTGGCCAGGAGCGTCGTCCTCTTTCCTGGGTCGTGGGTGATCAAGGCGTGTATCGCGCCGAGATGCCGTCGCAGAAAGAGCAGCGCCGCGAACAGCGTATCCAGGTCACAAACCTGCGCAGCCCCGACGAAGTCTGATCCAGTTTTCTTTTACAAAAAGAAGCCTGAACCTGGGTTCATTCTGTACGTTGACCGATAGCGATCGAGACCTATGACTGCAGACACCGCTCTGTACATCCCGCCTTACAAGGCTGACGACCAAGATGTGGTCGTTGAACTGCACAACCGTTTTGGCGCCGACGCGTTCACCGCCCAATCCACCGTCACTGGCATGCCAGTGCTGTGGGTTGCCCGTGCCAAACTGTTTGAAATTCTGACCTTCCTGCGCAACGTGCCCAAGCCGTACTCGATGCTGTACGACCTGCACGGCGTGGACGAACGCCTGCGCACCAAGCGCCGAGGCTTGCCGGACGCCGACTTCACCGTGTTCTACCACCTGCTGTCGGTAGAGCGTAATAGTGACGTGATGATCAAGGTGGCCTTGTCCGAGGGCGACCTCAGCGTGCCTTCGATCACCAGCATCTGGCCCAACGCCAACTGGTACGAGCGTGAAGTGTGGGACATGTTCGGGATCGACTTCCCGGGCCACCCGCACCTCTCGCGCATCATGATGCCGCCGACCTGGGAAGGTCACCCGCTGCGCAAGGACTACCCTGCCCGCGCCACCGAGTTCGACCCGTACAGCCTGACGCTGGCCAAACAGCAGCTGGAAGAGGAAGCCGCGCGCTTCCGTCCGGAAGACTGGGGCATGAAGCGTTCCGGCACCAACGAGGACTACATGTTCCTCAACCTGGGCCCGAATCACCCTTCGGCCCACGGTGCGTTCCGTATCGTCCTGCAACTGGACGGCGAAGAGATCGTCGACTGCGTGCCTGACATCGGCTACCACCACCGTGGCGCCGAGAAGATGGCCGAGCGTCAGTCCTGGCACAGCTTCATTCCGTACACCGACCGGATCGACTACCTGGGCGGGGTGATGAACAACCTGCCATACGTGCTCTCGGTCGAAAAACTGGCCGGCATCAAGGTGCCGGAGAAGGTCGACGTCATCCGCATCATGATGGCCGAGTTCTTCCGGATCACCAGCCACCTGCTGTTCCTGGGGACTTACATCCAGGACGTGGGCGCGATGACCCCGGTGTTCTTCACCTTCACCGACCGCCAGAAGGCCTACACGGTGATCGAAGCCATCACCGGTTTCCGCCTGCACCCGGCCTGGTACCGCATCGGCGGCGTCGCCCACGACCTGCCACGCGGCTGGGACAAACTGGTCAAGGACTTCGTCGAATGGCTGCCCAAGCGCCTGGACGAATACACCAAGGCTGCGTTGCAGAACAGCATCCTCAAGGGTCGTACCATCGGCGTTGCCGCGTACAACACCAAGGAAGCCCTGGAGTGGGGCGTCACCGGTGCCGGCCTGCGTTCCACCGGTTGCGATTTCGACCTGCGCAAGGCTCGCCCGTACTCGGGCTACGAGAACTTCGAATTCGAAGTGCCCCTGGCGCACAACGGCGATGCCTATGATCGTTGCATGGTCCGCGTCGAAGAGATGCGCCAGAGCATCAAGATCATCGACCAGTGCATGCGCAACATGCCGGAAGGCCCGTACAAGGCGGATCACCCGCTGACCACGCCGCCACCGAAAGAGCGCACCCTGCAGCACATCGAAACCTTGATCACGCACTTCCTGCAAGTTTCGTGGGGCCCGGTGATGCCGGCCAACGAATCCTTCCAGATGATCGAAGCGACCAAGGGCATCAACAGTTATTACCTGACGAGCGACGGCGGCACCATGAGCTACCGTACCCGGATTCGCACCCCAAGCTACCCGCACCTGCAACAGATCCCTTCGGTGATCAAAGGCAGCATGGTCGCGGACTTGATCGCGTACCTGGGTAGTATCGACTTCGTTATGGCCGACGTGGACCGTTAAGCATGAACAGCACGCTCATCCAGACAGACCGTTTCGCCTTGAGCGAAACCGAGCGCTCGGCCATCGAGCACGAAATGCATCACTACGAGGACCCGCGCGCGGCGTCCATCGAAGCCCTGAAGATCGTCCAGAAGGAACGTGGCTGGGTGCCGGACGGCGCCATCTACGCCATCGGCGAAGTGCTGGGCATCCCTGCAAGCGACGTTGAAGGCGTGGCCACGTTCTACAGCCAGATCTTCCGTCAGCCTGTCGGCCGCCACATCATCCGCGTCTGCAACAGCATGGTCTGCTTCATTGCAGGCCACGAAGACATCGTCGGTGAAATCCAGAGCAAGCTGGGCATCGGCCTGGGCCAGACCACCGCAGACGGCCGCTTCACCCTGCTGCCGGCCTGCTGCCTGGGCAACTGCGACAAGGCACCGGCGGTGATGATCGACGACGACACCTTCGGCAATCTGCAGCCGGCGGGCGTAGCCCAGTTGCTGGAGAACTACGTATGAAAATCACTTCCTTCGGCCCGGCCAACCTGATTGCCCGCACCCCGGAAACCCATCCGCTGACCTGGCGCCTGCGTGACGACGGCGAGCCTGTGTGGCTTGACGAATACGTGGCCAAAGACGGCTACGCCGCAGCACGCAAGGCGTTTGCCCAGCAATCGCCTGACGAAATCGTGCAGTCGGTCAAGGATTCCGGCCTCAAGGGTCGCGGCGGCGCAGGCTTCCCGACCGGCGTGAAATGGGGGCTGATGCCCAAAGACGAATCCTTGAACATCCGCTACCTGCTGTGCAACGCGGACGAGATGGAACCCAACACCTGGAAAGACCGCATGCTGATGGAGCAACTGCCCCATCTGCTGGTTGAAGGCATGCTCATCAGTGCTCGCGCGCTGAAAGCCTACCGTGGCTACATCTTCCTGCGTGGCGAGTACGTCACTGCCGCCAAGCACCTGAACCGCGCCGTGGAAGAAGCCAAGGCTGCAGGCCTGTTGGGCAAGAACATCCTGGGCACCGGTTTCGACTTCGAGCTGTTCGTGCACACCGGCGCCGGGCGTTACATCTGCGGTGAAGAAACCGCACTGATCAACTCCCTGGAAGGCCGCCGCGCCAACCCGCGCTCCAAGCCGCCCTTCCCTGCCGCCGTCGGCGTGTGGGGCAAGCCTACGTGCGTGAACAACGTCGAAACCCTGTGCAACGTCCCGGCGATCGTCAACAACGGCAACGACTGGTACAAGTCGCTGGCCCGCGAAGGCAGCGAAGACCACGGTACCAAGCTGATGGGCTTCTCCGGCAAGGTCAAGAACCCGGGCATCTGGGAGCTGCCGTTCGGCCTGCCAGCGCGCGAGCTGTTCGAAGACTACGCAGGCGGCATGCGCGATGGCTTCAAGCTCAAGTGCTGGCAGCCAGGCGGTGCCGGTACCGGTTTCCTGCTGCCTGAGCACCTGGACTGCGCCTTCTACGCCGGTGGCGTAGCCAAGGTCGGCACCCGGATGGGTACCGGTCTGGCGATGGCCGTGGACGACAAGGTCAACATGGTGTCGCTGCTGCGCAACATGGAAGAATTCTTCGCCCAGGAGTCGTGCGGTTTCTGCACGCCTTGCCGCGACGGTCTACCGTGGAGCGTGAAGATGCTGCGTGCCCTCGAAAATGGCCAGGGTCAACCGGGCGACATCGAGACGCTGCTGGGGTTGGTCAACTTCCTCGGCCCAGGCAAGACCTTCTGCGCCCACGCACCGGGCGCCGTGGAACCTCTGGGCAGCGCGATCAAATACTTCCGCCCGGAATTCGAGGCCGGCATCGCACCGCAGCGTGCGGCGCCCGGTCTGGTTCCAGGTAAAGCACCGACCATCGTCGGCGCATAAAAAGACTGACCGGTCGATAAGCCCACAAGGCCTGTCGACCTTTGCCCCGGTTGCGCCTCACTGGCTGTTTGAACCGTGGCAGCACCGAGATTCCATTAGCCACGCCCGCTGACACCGGGCCAACGAAGACCTTTGAACCATGGCTACTATCCACGTAGACGGCAAAGCGCTCGAAGTCGATGGCGCAGACAACCTGTTACAGGCATGTCTGTCGCTGGGCCTCGACATCCCTTATTTCTGCTGGCATCCAGCCCTTGGCAGTGTTGGCGCCTGTCGCCAGTGCGCGGTCAAGCAGTACACCGACGAGAACGACACCCGTGGTCGTATCGTCATGTCCTGCATGACCCCGGCCACTGACAACACCTGGATTTCCATCGACGACGACGAATCCAAGGCGTTTCGCGCCAGCGTCGTCGAATGGCTGATGACCAACCACCCGCACGACTGCCCGGTCTGCGAGGAAGGCGGTCACTGCCACCTGCAAGACATGACGGTGATGACCGGCCACAACGAGCGCCGTTATCGCTTCACCAAGCGCACCCACCAGAACCAGGAACTGGGGCCGTTCATCGCTCACGAGATGAACCGCTGCATCGCCTGCTACCGTTGCGTGCGCTTCTATAAAGACTACGCCGGCGGCACTGACCTGGGCGTATTCGGCGCCCACGACAACGTGTACTTCGGTCGCGTTGAAAGCGGCACCCTGGAAAGCGAGTTCTCCGGCAACCTCACCGAGGTTTGCCCGACCGGTGTGTTCACCGACAAGACGCACTCCGAGCGCTACAACCGTAAATGGGACATGCAGTTCTCGCCGAGCATCTGCCACGGCTGCTCCAGCGGCTGCAACATCAGCCCGGGCGAGCGTTATGGCGAAATCCGCCGTATCGAGAACCGCTACAACGGTTCGGTCAACCAGTACTTCCTGTGCGACCGTGGCCGTTTCGGCTATGGCTACGTCAACCGCGAAGACCGTCCGCGCCAGCCGCTGCTGGGCACCACCAAGCTGAGCCTGGATGCTGCGCTGGACAAGGCTGCCGATCTGCTGCGCGGTCGCAATATCGTCGGTATCGGCTCGCCACGCGCCAGCCTGGAAAGCAACTTCGCCCTGCGCGAACTGGTCGGCGCCGAGCACTTCTACTCGGGCATCGAAGCCGGTGAGCTTGAGCGTCTGCGTCTGGTCGCCCAGGTGCTGAAAGACAGCCCGCTGCCGATTCCGACCCTGCGTGAAATCGAAGAACACGACGCCGTGTTCATCCTTGGCGAAGACGTCACCCAGACGGCCGCGCGCATGGCTCTGGGCCTGCGCCAACTGGTGAAGAACAAAGCCGAAGACATGGCCGCTGCGATGAAAGTCCAGCCATGGCTCGACGCTGCCGTGAAAAACATCGGTCAGCACGAGATGAACCCGCTGTTCATCGCAAGCCTGGCTGATACCCGTCTGGACGACATCGCCGAAGAGTACGTGCACGCCGCTCCCGACGATCTGGCCCGCATCGGTTTCGCCGTGGCTCACGCCATCGACCCGAGCGCTCCTGCCGTAGTCGGCCTGGACAGCGAAGCCCTGGAACTGGCTCAGCGCATCGCCGATGCCCTGCTGGCCGCCAAGCGCCCGCTGATCGTCTCTGGTGCCTCGCTGGGTTCCAATGCGCTGATCGAAGCAGCCGCCAACATCGCCAAGGCCCTGAAACTGCGCGACAAGAACGGCTCCCTGAGCCTGATCGTGCCGGAAGCCAACAGCATGGGCCTGACCCTGTTCGGTGGCGAGTCGGTAGACGCAGCGCTGCAGGCAGTGATTTCGGGCCAGGCCGACGCTATCGTCGTACTGGAAAACGACCTGTTCACCCGTGTCGATGCCGCGACTGTCGATGCCGCGCTGAACGCTGCGAAAGTGGTGATCGTCGCCGACCATCAGAAGACCGCGACCACTGATCGCGCCGACCTGATCCTGCCTGCGGCCAGCTTCGCCGAGGGCGACGGCACCCTGGTCAGCCAGGAAGGCCGTGCCCAGCGTTTCTTCCAGGTCTACGATCCGACCTACCTGGACAGCAGCATCCTGGTTCACGAAGGCTGGCGCTGGCTGCATGCCCTGCGCGCCACCCTGCTGAACAAGCCGGTGGACTGGACGCAACTGGACCACGTCACCGAAGCCTGCGCTGCAAGCACTGCGCAACTGGCCGGCATCGTGGGTGCTGCGCCTTCGGCCAGCTTCCGCATCAAGGGCCTGAAACTGGCGCGCGAGCCGCTGCGTTACAGCGGCCGGACCGCCATGCGCGCCAACATCAGCGTGCACGAACCGCGCACCTCGCAGGACAAGGACACCGCGTTCTCGTTCTCGATGGAAGGCTACTCGGGTTCCGCCGAACCGCGCTCCCAGGTGCCATTCGCCTGGTCGCCGGGCTGGAACTCGCCGCAAGCGTGGAACAAGTTCCAGGACGAAGTCGGTGGTCACCTGCGTGCTGGCGATCCGGGCGTGCGCCTGATCGAAAGCAGCGGCGACAAACTGAGCTGGTTCGCCAGCGTGCCGCGTGCCTTCTCCCCTGCTCAAGGGACCTGGCAGGTCGTGCCGTTCTATCACCTGTTCGGCAGCGACGAGAACTCGTCCAAGGCGGCTCCGGTTCAGGAACGCATCCCTGAAGCCTACGTCTCCCTGGCCAAGTCCGAAGCGGACCGCCTGGGCGTCAACGACGGTGCCATGCTCAGCCTCAACGTTGCCGGCCAGACCCTGCGTCTGCCGCTGCGCATCAACGAAGAGCTGGGCGCAGGTCTGGTGGCACTGCCATCGGGTCTGGCCGGCATTCCTCCGGCACTGGCCGGGAAAACCGTTGAGGGTCTGCAGGAGGCAGCGCAATGACGTGGTTTACCCCTGAAGTGATCGACTCGATCATCGCCGTCCTCAAGGCCATCGTGGTGCTGCTCGCCGTGGTTGTTTGCGGGGCGCTGCTCAGCTTCGTCGAACGTCGTCTGCTGGGCTGGTGGCAGGACCGTTACGGTCCTAACCGCGTCGGCCCGTTCGGCATGTTCCAGATCGCAGCGGACATGCTGAAGATGTTCTTCAAGGAAGACTGGAACCCGCCGTTCGTTGACCGGATGATCTTCACCCTGGCGCCTGTCGTTGCGATGAGCGCCCTGTTGATCGCGTTCTCGATCATCCCGATCACCCAGACCTGGGTGGTCGCGGACCTGAACATCGGCCTGCTGTTCTTCTTCGCCATGGCCGGTCTTTCGGTCTATGCGGTGCTGTTCGCCGGCTGGTCGTCGAACAACAAGTACGCCCTTTTGGGCAGCTTGCGCGCCTCGGCGCAGACCGTCTCGTACGAAGTGTTCCTGGGCCTGTCCCTGATGGGCATCATCGTGCAGGTCGGCTCGTTCAACATGGGCGACATCGTTCAGTACCAGGCCGACCATCTGTGGTTCATCATTCCGCAGTTCTTCGGCTTCTGTACCTTCTTCATCGCAGGCGTGGCCGTGACTCACCGTCACCCCTTCGACCAGCCGGAAGCGGAACAGGAACTGGCTGACGGTTACCACATTGAATACGCCGGCATGAAATGGGGCATGTTCTTCGTCGGTGAGTACATCGGCATCATCCTGATCTCGGCGCTGCTGGTGACGCTGTTCTTCGGTGGCTGGCACGGTCCGTTCAACATCCTGCCGCAGCTGTCGTTCATGTGGTTCGTTCTGAAAACCGCGTTCTTCATCATGCTGTTCATCCTGCTGCGCGCTTCCATTCCGCGTCCGCGTTATGACCAGGTAATGGATTTCAGCTGGAAGTTCTGCCTGCCACTGACCCTGATCAATTTGCTGGTGACCGCTGCGGTCGTCCTGGCGGCTCAGTGAGGATTTGACCCATGTTCAAATATATTGGCGACATCGTTAAGGGTACGGGTACCCAGCTACGCAGCCTGATCATGGTCTTCGGCCATGGCTTCCGTAAGCGCGACACCCTGCAATATCCGGAAGAAGCGGTTTACCTGCCGCCTCGCTACCGCGGTCGTATCGTGCTGACGCGCGACCCCGACGGCGAAGAGCGCTGCGTGGCCTGCAACCTGTGCGCCGTGGCCTGCCCGGTCGGCTGCATCTCGCTGCAGAAAGCGGAGACCGAAGACGGTCGCTGGTACCCGGACTTCTTCCGCATCAACTTCTCGCGTTGCATCTTCTGCGGTCTCTGTGAAGAAGCCTGCCCGACCACCGCGATCCAGCTCACGCCGGACTTCGAGATGGCCGAGTTCAAGCGTCAGGATCTGGTGTACGAGAAGGAAGATCTGCTGATCTCCGGTCCCGGCAAGAACCCTGACTACAACTTCTACCGCGTTGCGGGTATGGCCATCGCTGGCAAGCCGAAAGGCGCTGCACAGAACGAAGCCGAGCCGATCAACGTCAAGAGCTTGCTGCCTTAAGGAAGAAAGATGGAATTCGCTTTCTATTTCGCATCCGGCATCGCTGTTGTGTCCACCTTCCGGGTGATCACCAACACGAACCCGGTGCACGCCCTGCTCTACCTGATCATTTCGCTGATCGCCGTGGCCATGACCTTCTTCAGCCTCGGCGCACCGTTCGCCGGTGCCCTGGAAGTGATCGCCTACGCTGGCGCCATCATGGTGCTGTTCGTGTTCGTGGTGATGATGCTGAACCTGGGCCCGGCCTCGGTTCAGCAGGAACGCGCCTGGCTCAAGCCCGGCATCTGGCTCGGCCCGATCCTTTTGGGCGGCCTGCTGCTGGCCGAACTGCTGTACGTGCTGTTCGCCAACTCCACTGGTGCCGGCATCGGCCACACCACCGTGGACGCCAAGGCCGTGGGCATCAGCCTGTTCGGCCCTTACCTGCTGGTTGTCGAACTTGCGTCGATGCTGCTGCTCGCTGCAGCCGTGACCGCGTTCCACGTCGGCCGCAACGAGGCGAAGGACTAATCCCATGAACTCAGCTATTCCTCTGGAGCATGGCCTGGCGGTTGCCGGGATCCTGTTCTGCCTCGGCCTGGCGGGCCTGTTGGTACGCCGCAACATTCTGTTCGTGTTGATGAGCCTGGAAGTGATGATGAACGCAGCCGCCCTGGCTTTCGTCGTGGCGGGTAGCCGCTGGGCGCAGCCTGACGGCCAAATCATGTTCATCCTGGTAATCAGCCTTGCCGCTGCCGAGGCCAGTATCGGCCTTGCGATCCTGCTGCAGCTGTATCGCCGCTTCCACACTCTCGATATCGACGCTGCCAGCGAGATGCGCGGATGAACCTACTCTTTCTGACTTTCGTATTCCCCCTGATCGGCTTCCTGCTGCTGTCGTTCTCACGCGGCAAGTGGTCGGAAAACCTGTCCGCCCTGGTCGGCGTCGGCTCCATTGGCCTGTCGGCCATTGTCGCTGCCTATGTGATCTGGCAATTCAACGTCTCGCCGCCCGAAGGCGGTCACCTGACCATGGTGTTGTGGCGCTGGATGTCGGTTGACGGCTTCGACCCCAACTTCGCCCTGTATGTCGATGGCCTGTCCATCACCATGCTCGGTGTCGTGGTCGGCGTTGGCTTCCTGATCCACCTGTTCGCGTCGTGGTACATGCGCGGTGAAGACGGTTACTCGCGTTTCTTCGCGTACACCAACCTGTTCATCGCCAGCATGTTGTTCCTGATCCTGGGCGACAACCTGCTGTTCATCTACTTCGGTTGGGAAGGCGTGGGCCTGTGCTCGTACCTGTTGATCGGTTTCTACTACAGCAACCGCAACAACGGTAACGCGGCACTCAAAGCCTTCATCGTGACCCGCATCGGCGACGTGTTCATGGCCATCGGCCTGTTCATCCTGTTCCAGCAACTGGGCACGCTGAACATTCAGGAACTGCTGGTACGTGCTCCACAGCACTTCAAGGTCGGCGATTTCTGGATCGTACTGGCGACCCTGATGCTGCTGGGCGGTGCCGTGGGTAAATCCGCGCAACTGCCGCTGCAGACCTGGCTGGCAGACGCGATGGCCGGTCCTACCCCGGTTTCGGCACTGATTCACGCCGCAACCATGGTGACCGCGGGCGTCTACCTGATCGCCCGTACCCACGGCCTGTTCGCCCTGGCGCCGGACATCCTGCACCTGGTCGGCATCGTCGGCGGTGTGACCCTGGTGCTGGCCGGTTTTGCAGCACTGGTGCAGACCGACATCAAGCGTATCCTCGCCTACTCGACCATGAGCCAGATCGGCTACATGTTCCTGGCGTTGGGTGTGGGTGCATGGGAAGGCGCGATCTTCCACCTGATGACCCACGCCTTCTTCAAGGCCCTGCTGTTCCTTGCTTCGGGTGCGGTAATCGTTGCCTGCCACCACGAGCAGAACATCTTCAAGATGGGCGGCCTGTGGAAGAAACTGCCACTGGCCTACACAAGCTTCATCGTCGGCGGCGCGGCCCTGGCGGCATTGCCTCTGGTCACTGCGGGCTTCTACTCCAAGGACGAGATCCTCTGGGAAGCCTTCGCCAGCGGCCATCAGTATCTGCTCTACGCAGGTCTGGTCGGTGCCTTCATGACCTCGCTCTACACCTTCCGCCTGATCTTCATCGCCTTCCACGGCGAAGCCAAGACCGAAGCTCACGCCGGCCACGGGATTTCCCACTGGCTGCCGCTGAGCGTGCTGATCGTGCTGTCGACCTTCATCGGTGCCTGGATTCATCCGCCACTGGCCGGCGTGCTGCCGGAAAGCGCAGGTCATGCCGGCGGCGAAGCCAAGCACAGCCTGGAAATCGCCTCGGGCGCCATCGCCCTGGCCGGTATCCTGCTGGCCGCCGTGCTGTTCCTGGGCAAGCGTCGTCTGGTCACGGCCATCGCCAACAGCGGTCCGGGTCGTTTCCTGTCCGCCTGGTGGTTCGCCGCCTGGGGCTTCGACTGGGTTTACGACGTGCTGTTCGTCAAACCTTACCTGGCTATCAGCCGCATCCTGCGTGGCGACCCGCTCGACCACACGATCGGTCTGATCCCGCGTCTGGCCAAAGCTGGCAACGGCATGATGAGCCGTACTGAAAATGGTCAGCTGCGCTGGTATGCCGCTTCCATCGCCGCAGGTGCCGTACTGGTGCTTGGCGCGATTGTGCTGGTCTGATGAGTCGATCTGACATGAACCTTGCGACTTTGCGAAAGGAATTGAGCCCGTCATGATTCTGCCTTGGCTAATCCTGATCCCCTTTATCGGCGGCCTTCTGTGCTGGCAAGGTGAGCGCTTCGGCCCTACCCTGCCGCGCTGGATTGCGCTGGCGACGATGTCCCTGCTGACTGCCCTGGCCCTGTGGCTGTGGAGCATCGGTACTTATAGCTACGCTCCGGCTCCCGGCGCGGACCCGACCTGGGCCCTGGAATTCAAGGCCCAGTGGATCCAGCGCTTCGGCATCAGCGTGCATCTGGCACTCGACGGCCTGTCGTTGCTGATGATCCTGCTGACCGGCCTTTTGGGTGTGCTGTCGGTACTCTGCTCGTGGAAAGAGATCCAGCGTAACGTCGGCTTCTTCCACCTGAACCTGATGTGGATCCTGGGCGGTGTCGTTGGCGTGTTCCTGGCCATCGACCTGTTCATGTTCTTCTTCTTCTGGGAAATGATGCTGGTGCCGATGTTCTTCCTCATCGCGCTCTGGGGTCACAGCTCGGCAGACGGCAAGAAGACCCGTATCTACGCCGCCACCAAGTTCTTCATCTTCACTCAGGCCAGCGGCCTGATCATGCTGGTGGCGATCCTGGGCCTGGTGCTGGTGCACTTCAACCAGACCGGCGTCATCACCTTCGGCTACGCCGATCTGCTGAAGACCAAGCTGGCGCCTGGCACCGAGTACATCCTGATGCTCGGCTTCTTCATCGCCTTCGCGGTGAAGCTGCCGATCGTGCCGCTGCACTCCTGGCTGCCTGACGCTCACGCCCAGGCACCGACCGCAGGTTCGGTGGACCTGGCAGGTATCCTGCTCAAGACCGCTGCCTATGGTCTGCTGCGCTTTGCCCTGCCGTTGTTCCCCAACGCTTCGGCGGAGTTCGCGCCCATCGCCATGGTCCTGGGCCTGATCGGTATCTTCTACGGTGCCTTCCTGGCGTTCGCCCAGACCGACATCAAGCGCCTGATCGCCTTCTCCAGCGTCTCGCACATGGGCTTCGTGCTGATCGGTATCTACTCCGGCAGCCAGCAGGCCCTGCAAGGCGTCGTGGTACAGATGCTGGCCCACGGTCTGTCGGCCGCTGCGCTCTTTATCCTCAGCGGCCAACTGTACGAGCGCCTGCACACCCGTGACATGCGCGAAATGGGCGGCCTGTGGAACAAGATCGCTTACCTGCCGGCCATCAGCCTGTTCTTCGCCGCTGCGTCGCTGGGCCTGCCAGGCACCGGCAACTTCGTCGGTGAGTTCCTGATCCTGATCGGCACCTTCGTCAGCGCACCGTGGATCACCGCCATTGCTACCTCTGGCCTGGTGTTCGGTTCGGTCTACTCGCTGATCATGATCCACCGCGCCTACTTCGGTCCTGCAAAGACCGAAGAAATCCTCAAAGGCATGGATGGACGGGAATTGATCATGGTGCTGGGCCTGGCCGTGTTGCTGGTCCTGCTGGGTGTCTACCCGCAGCCGGTACTGGACACTTCCTCGGCGACCATGCATGGCGTGCAGCAATGGCTCAGCACCGCCTTCACTCAACTCGCTTCGGCCCGGTAAGAGCGCTATGGACCTGACGATTCAACACTTTATTGCGCTTGCGCCGCTGCTGATTACCAGCCTCACCGTTGTGGTGGTGATGCTGGGGATCGCTTGGCGTCGCAACCACTCGCAATCGTTCCTGCTGACCGTGGCAGGACTCAACCTGGCGCTGCTGTCGATCTACCCGGCCTACAAGGTCGCGCCACTGGTGGTCACCCCACTGCTGCAGATCGACAGTTTCGCCTGCCTGTATATGGGCATCATCCTGGTCTCGACCCTGGCCTGCGTCACCCTGGCTCACGCCTACATGGGTGAAGGCAAGGCCGGCTATCCGGGCAACCGCGAAGAGCTGTACCTGCTGATCCTGATGGCCGCCGCCGGTGGCCTGGTGCTGGTATCCGCGCAACACCTGGCGGGCCTGTTCATCGGTCTGGAACTGCTCTCGGTGCCGGTCTACGGTCTGGTGGCGTATGCCTTCTTCAACAAGCGTTCGCTGGAAGCCGGTATCAAGTACATGGTGCTGTCGGCCGCCGGTTCCGCGTTCCTGCTGTTCGGCATGGCGCTGCTGTACGCCGATGCAGGCAGCCTGAGCTTCAGCGAAATCGGCAAGGCCATCGCGGCCACCGGCATGCCAAGCAGCCTGGCAAGCCTGGGTCTGGGCATGATGCTGATCGGCCTGGGCTTCAAGCTGTCGCTGGTGCCGTTCCACCTGTGGACACCAGACGTGTACGAAGGCGCACCTGCGCCGGTAGCGGCGTTCCTGGCCACCGCCAGCAAGGTCGCAGTGTTCGGTGTGCTGGTTCGCCTGTTCCAGATCTCGCCTGCGGCGACCAGCGGCGTGCTGACCGATGTCATGTCGGTCATCGCCGTGGCATCGATCCTGATCGGTAACCTGCTGGCCCTGACCCAGACCAACCTCAAGCGTCTGCTGGGTTACTCGTCCATCGCCCACTTCGGTTACCTGATGATCGCGATGGTCGCGAGCAAAGGCCTGGCGGTCGAGGCCATCAGCGTTTACCTGGTGACCTACGTGCTGACCAGCCTGGGCGCGTTCGGCGTCATCACGCTGATGTCTTCGCCCTACAGCGGCCGCGATGCCGATGCGATGTTCGAATACCGTGGTCTGTTCTGGCGCCGCCCGTACCTGACCGCGGTACTGACCGTGATGATGCTGTCCCTGGCCGGCATCCCGCTGACCACCGGCTTCATCGGCAAGTTCTACATAATCGCCACCGGCGTCGAGGCTCACCTGTGGTGGCTGACCGGCTCGCTGGTCATCGGTAGCGCCATCGGCGTGTTCTACTACCTGCGTGTGATGGTGACCCTGTACCTGCAGGACTCCAAGATCCAGCGCCACGATGCCCCGTTCAACTGGGCACAGCGTGCAGGCGGTGTGATGCTGCTGGCGATCACCCTGCTGGCGTTCTTCCTGGGCGTCTACCCGCAACCGATGCTGACCCTGGTGCAACACGCCGGGCTGTAATGGTTGGATGAGGTACAAAAACCCTGCTCTCGAGCAGGGTTTTTTTATGGGTGCGTTGCAGAACCTACCCCGTAGCAGTCCGGCTTGCCGGCGATTGCGATCTCGAGGGCCCTGACGCCGGCAAGCCGGACTGCTACGGTCGATGCAATGCTTTTGATCTTCATGCGCGGTGGTACAGGCGACACAGAACGCGACGTCAAGGCGCCTGCACCATCGCGTACTAAGATCAAGATCAAGAGCTTTGGTTGTACACCGTCCCGTAGCGGCACGGCTTGCCGGCGGGGGCGATCTCAAGGGCGCCGTCGCGGGCATCAAGCTACCCCGGTAAATTCACCTTCTGCTTGTCACTGGTAAACAAGCCCCAGGTCGACATGAACAACGCCGCGATCATCGGGCCGATTACGAAGCCGTTGAGGCCGAATATGGCCATGCCGCCCAGCGTCGAGATCAGAATCAGGTAATCGGGCATGCGCGTGTCCTTGCCCACCAGGATCGGCCTGAGCACGTTGTCCACCAGGCCAATCACGAACACTCCGAACAGCCCCAGCACAATCCCCTGCCAATACATCCCGCTGAGCAGGAAATACGCCGCGACAGGTGCCCAGACGATCCCCGCCCCTACCGCTGGCAACAGCGACAGAAATGCCATCAGTACCGCCCACAGCAGAGAACTCGGGATGTCCAGCACCCAGAAGATCAAGCCGCCCAGCGCGCCCTGGGTGATGGCGACCAACACGTTGCCTTTGACTGTCGCCCGCACAACGCGGGTGAACTTGAGTTGCAGGCGGCGTTTCTGAGGTTCGGCAAGCGGGATCGCGATGCGGATTCGGCGGGTCAGTTCCTGACCGTCACGCAAGAAGAAAAACAGCAGGTACAGCATGATGAAGAAACTCACCACGAAGTCGAACGTGCCCTGGCCAAAGCTGAACGCCTGGGTCGCAAGGTACTGGCTGCCCTGCATCGCCGCCTTGGAAATCTTGTCTTGCAGGCCCTTGAAATCACCCATGCCCAGGCGATCGAGCCAGTGTTGCATCGAAGTCGGAAGCAGGGCCTTGAATTCGGCCAGGTACTTGGGAATGTCCAGTTGGCCGTTTTCGACGCTCTTGTACAGCGCTGCGCCCTCCTGAACCATCAGCATGCCGATGACGATCACCGGCAGAATCGCGATCAGCAGACACACGCTCAGGGTGCACAACGACGTGACGTTGCGCTTCCAGCCCAGACGCATCAGCAGCCGGCGTTGCAGCGGGGCGAAGATCACGCCCAGCACCACGGCCCAGAACACGGCGCCGTAGAACGGCAGCAGAATCCAGATGAAGGCCAGGCTGACCAGTATCAGCAGCAACATCAGCGTCTTGTTTTGCAGCGCGGTTTCGTTCATGTCTCTTCCATGTCATTGAGCCGCGCTGAATCGGCGGCCTAATGATTAGTCAGCCCACGGCGGCAGGAGTGCCCTGTGTAAGGCAGGCGTAACACGGGCATGAAGTGGCGGACCGTCGCGATCCGCCAGAAGAAACGTCAGATGCGGAACTGACCGACCAACTGGCCCAGGCGCTGATTGAGGTCGGTCAGGCTGCGCGACGTATTAGCGCTGTGCCGGGTTTCGTCGGCCACACTTTCCACGGCCACGGCGATCTGATGCACGCTGCGGTTGATCTCCTCGGCCACGGCGGTCTGTTCCTCGGCGGCGCTGGCGATCTGCGCGTTCATCGAGTTGATGGTGCCGATCAACTGCCCGATGGTGTCCAGCGACGCCCCCGCTTCGTTCGCCTGGGCAGAGGTGCCATCGCCCGCTTCACTGGACCTGCGCATGGCCGCCACAGCGCCCTGAGTCCCCTGTTGCAGGCGGTCGATCATGCCCTGGATTTCCTGGGTGCTTTGTTGCGTGCGACTGGCCAGCGCCCGAACCTCATCGGCCACCACGGCAAACCCGCGTCCGGCCTCGCCTGCCCGAGCAGCTTCAATGGCGGCGTTGAGCGCCAGCAGGTTAGTCTGCTCGGCGATGGAACGGATCACGCCCAGCACTCCGACAATCGACGTCACGTCGTTCTGCAGGCTGTCCAGTGACGTGCCGCTGTGGCGGATGTCGTTCACCAGCGCATGAATTTGCCGAATGCTGCCATCGACCACGCGCTTGGCGGCCTGGCCTTCTTCGTCGGTCTGCTGCGCCGCGACCGAAGCACCCTGGGCGCTCTTGGCCACTTCCTGCGCGGCGGCCGACATCTGGTTGATGGCTGTTGCTACCTGATCGGTCTCGTGCCGCTGGCGCTCCATCGCCTGTTCGGAACGCTGGGCCTGATGCGTGACCTCGCCCACGAGGCTTGTGAGTTGCCCGGTCATCTCGGCGATCTGGCGCACCAGGCCATGGATCTTGTCGACGAAGCGGTTGAACGAGCCCGCCAGCTCTCCGAGTTCATCCTGAGAGGTCACCACCAGACGCCGGGTCAGGTCACCTTCTCCTGCCGCGATATCGTCCAGGTTGGCCTGCATCAAGCGCACCGGCCGCACGATGCCCCCGGCCATCCAGACCCCGACCACGGTAATGATCACCAGCACCACAACGGCGATGCCGATGATGCTGAAGAGCATATCCCGCATCCGCTGGGCCACCGCCTGACGAACCTCGGCGACCTTGGCATCGATGTTGTCCAGATTCACCGAAGAGCCAATGGCGATGTCCCACTTGGGCAGGTAGTCGGTGTAGCCAAGCTTGGGTACGAACTCCGTTGAGCCCGGCAGAGGTGATGAGTACTCCAGATAATGGGTACCGTTTTTACCGGCCTCGACCAAACCGATGTTGTAGTAAACGCCGTTGGCGTCGTGCACGTCCTTGAAGCTTTTGCCGATGCCGTCCGGACTGCTGCCCTTGAACAGCCGCACGGCCTGGGAGTCATAGCCGAAGAAGTAGCCGTCCTTGCCGTATTTAACCTGGGAAAGCATTTTGATGACTTGATCCCGGGCCGCCAGATCGCCCGGCGCAGACGCGTCGTACAACGGCTTGATGGTGCCCAGTGCAACCGTCACAGAACTTTGCAGGGTGGCTCGGGCCTCGGCCAGCAGGCGCTCGCGGGTTTCGTCTACTTCACGTTGCGCCTGCTCGCGCAGCATGATCACGGTACTGACGCTGATTATCAGCGCGAACAGCAGCACAGGAAGCACTGCCACAGAGAGAACTCTGGCTTTGAGATTTAACCGCATAGGTATCGTGACCCTTGTTTTATTTTTGTGCGCGTAGAGCCTTGAGGCTCATGAGGTTAACGGCGCGACGCAATAAAAGTTGAGGTCCGAAGCCTCCGGGCAGGGCATCAGGAAGCGGTGTGAGGCAGGACTTGACGCTCGGGCAGATCGATGCGCACTTGCAGCCCGCCCAGGGCGCTGTCGAGCAGTTGAACCCGACCGTCCCAGGACTCGACAATGTCCTTGACGATCCCGAGGCCCAGACCGTGTCCGGTCACCTGCTCGTCCAGACGATTGCCCCGCCCCAGAACATCATCACGCCGCTCGAGGGGAATTCCAGGACCGTCATCGTCGATCAACAGGCAGAAACCATCGACCTCCCGGGTAATGCACAGGCAGACGCTGCTATCAGCCCACTTGCAGGCGTTGTCCAGCAGGTTACCCAACAGCTCGAGAATGTCTTCGCGATCCCAGGGCAGCACCAACCCCGCCGTGACGTGATTGTTGAGCTCAAGGTGTTCGCCGTGAACCATGCGCAACGTCGAGAACAGGCCCGGCAGCTCGACATCCGCGTCGAAACGCACACCCGGCAAGGCATCGCCTGACAATCGGGCGCGGTTGAGTTCGCGTTCGAGCCTCTGCTGAATCTGTGTAAGTTGCTCACGCAGCGTGGCGCGCAGGTGCGGGTGGCCTTCAAGCTTCTGCCCTTCGGCGAGACTCAACAACACGGCCAGCGGTGTCTTGAGGGCATGCCCCAGATTGCCCAGCGCATTGCGTGAGCGCTTGAGGCTGTCCTCGGTGTGGGCCAGCAAATGGTTGATCTGCGCCACCAGGGGCTCAAGTTCAAGGGGCACCTGTTCGTCAAGCTGGGAACGCTGGCCCTGCTGCAGTTGCAGAATCTGCTCGCGGGCCGTATCCAGCGGGCGCAGTGCACGGCGCACGGTTATTCGCTGCAGGATAAGAATCAGCATCAGCGCCGTCAGCCCCAGCCCAAGGCCGATTCGCTGAACCCGAGCAAAGCTGGCCTTCACCGGCGTGTAATCCTGGGCAACGGTAATGGAGACCTTCTGGCCGAACTTGCGGTATTCGCTGTGCAGCAACAGCAGCGACTGCTTGCTCTTTTCAAGCTTCAGGTCAGCGTGCAGGCCGGGTTGCTCGGGCTGTGGCAGTTCAAGATCCCACAGCGACCGCGAGCGCCAGTGCCCGCCATCGAAGTCGATACGAAAGTAATGACCGGAATACGGCCGCTGATAGCCCGGCGACAGGCGATGCTCGTCAAGCTGCAGACCATTGGGTCCGCGAACGATCGCCACCAGCAACAGTTCGCTGTCGTTGCGCAGGCCGGATTCGAGGTAGCGTTGCAGGCCGACTTCAAACAGCCACAGGCTGATCTGCGCCAGAATCAGGCCGATGATGAACAGCACGCTGACCAGGCCCAGGCTCAAACGCCGCTGGATGGATCTCACCCCCCTGCCCCACCAAACCGGTAACCCTGACCGCGTCGGGTTTCAACGACAGCTCGCCCGAGCTTGCGGCGCAAATGGTTGACGTGGACCTCGATCACGTTGGAATCGCGCTCGTTTTCACCGTCGTAGAGGTGCTCGGCCAGATGGCTTTTGGAGAGAATCTGTTCCGGGTGCAGCATGAAGTAGCGCAGCAGGCGGAATTCGGCAGCCGTGAGCTGAATCTCTTCGCCTTCACGGGTGACGCACTGTCGACCCTCGTCCAGATGCAGACCTGCTGCTTCCAGCGTCGGCTGGTTGGCAAGGCCACGGGCGCGGCGCAGCAACGCCTGGATGCGCAATTGCAGTTCTTCGGGATGAAAAGGCTTGGTCAGGTAATCATCGGCACCGGCTTTCAGGCCCTCGATGCGCTCGGCCCACGAGCCACGGGCCGTGAGAATCAGCACCGGGGTCGACAACCCCTCGCCTCGCCACTTTTGCAGCACCTCAAGCCCCGGGATGCCCGGCAGCCCAAGGTCCAGCACGATCAGGTCGTAGGGCTCGCTGGCGCCCTGATGAACCGCGTCTCGACCGTCGGCGAGCCAGTCAACCGCGTACCCCTGACGGCTGAGGGTGCTGACCAGCTCATCGGCCAGGGGGACGTTGTCTTCAACCAGTAACAGGCGCATCAATCATCTTCCTTGTCTTCCAGCAGCCGGCTGTCACGGGCATCGAATTTCAGCTCGCGGACCACCTGGTCCGCCGTCAACAGCTCGATCTCATAGACCAGCCGATCATGCTTCTCTTCCAGCTCCGCCTCAAGCAACCTGGAGCCGGGGTAGCGTCCCAGAGCCTGTTCGATGAACTGTTCCAGCGGCAGGATCACGCCCTTTCGCCGCAGCTCCAGCGCCTGATCCTGATTCAGGTCCCGCGCCGTGCTGACGGTCGAAGACAGGACGACGCAAGTCGCAAGCAAGCAGTAAACCAGGCACTCGGCAGGACGCTTACTGGCGATCATCACTTATCCTGATGATCCTTGAGTACCTGGCCGTTGACGGCATCAACTTCGACGTCCCACTCGACACCCTGGGCGTCGCGCAGATCGACCTGATAAACGTACTTGCCATAGTGCTCTTCCAGCTCGGTATCGGTAATGGTGCCATTTGGGTGCTTTGCCAGCGCCGCGGCGTTGAGTTTCTCGAAAGACTGAATAGTACCTGCATCGCGCAGCTTGAGGGCCTGGTCCGGGCCAAGATCCTTGGCTTGAACGTAACCGGCGGTGACAGCGAGGGTGGCGGCGGTGATAAAAGCAGTGAAAGTATTCATGGTGTTTCTCCGTTGTAGTCCAGCGTGTTTATGGGCTCAACGATAAACACCCGAACTTAATTGAAACTGAATTTTCTGGCCACGTGCCATTACCTTTTTCACGGACGCGGTTCTCCTTCGATGATCGGTCAGTGGATATAATTCACGCCTGCTGAACAACGGAGTCAACATGAGCGCCATCCAGATCAAATCCCGTGCGCTGACGATCAAGGCCGGCAAACGTGCCATGGCGCGAATTCGAGAGCACGGCCTGGCGCCGGCGGACGTCGCGATCATTCCTGGTGCGGCGGGCGGTCCGAAGGCGCTGGGCATTCAGGGCCTGGACCTCGCGCTGTTCGGCGAATGGTTGCCCCGAGCCCCGCGTGAGCGTTCGCTGATCGGCGCCTCTATCGGTTCCTGGCGGTTCGCCAGTGCCTGCCTGCCCGATCCCGTGGAGGGCATCGAACTGCTGGGCAAGCTGTACAACGAACAGAGCTTTGCCAAAGGCGTGACCATGGCTGAAGTCAGCAGCAGTTGCGTGAAGATGCTCGACGACCTGCTTCAAGGCCGCGATGCCAGTGTGTTGAGCAATCCGTATTACCGGCTCAACATCATGATCGTGAAGAGCCACGGGTTGCTTGCACTGGATCATCGGGGCGGTCTGGGGTTGGGCCTGGGTTCGGTGATCGCCGACAACCTGTTGGGACGCGCTCGTTTGTCCCGGCATTTCGAACGACTCATCATGCACGATGCCCGCCTGGCGCCGCCGCTGTCCGCCCTGACCGACTTCCCGTCGCGCTGCCTGCATCTGGACGTCGGCAATCTGCGTCAGGCGTTGCTGGCATCGGGTTCGATCCCGATGGTGATGCAGGGCGTGATGGACATTCCAGGTGCCGGGCCCGGCACGTTCCGCGACGGTGGCCTGCTGGACTACCATCTGGACCTGCCCTACAGCGGCAGCGACATCGTGCTCTACCCGCATTTCACCGATAAAATCATCCCTGGCTGGTTCGACAAGACCCTGCCCTGGCGCCGCGGGGACCTGGACCGTCTGCAGGATGTGGTGTTGCTGGCACCGTCTGCCGACTATCTGTCGACCCTGCCCTTCGGCAAACTGCCGGACCGCAGCGACTTCAAACGCTTCGTGGGCAAGGATCAGGAGCGCCAACGCTACTGGCGTACGGCCATGGAACAGAGCCGCAGGCTGGGCGATGAATTCATCGACCTGGTGGACAGCGGCAAGCTTTCGGGGCAGATGCAAGCACTGATCTAACCAGGCGGTCAGGTTTCGCCTGCCCCCCGACAAACCTTTGCTGGTAAACTCGTCGGCTGCATCCATCGCCCTGGCGATCGCCACTTCTCAAGGCTCTTACTACCGTGGAAATCTTCAAAGAATTTACGTTCGAATCCGCCCACCGCCTTCCTCACGTTCCTGAGGGCCACAAGTGCGGCCGACTGCATGGTCACTCCTTCCGGGTGGCGATCTATCTGCAGGGCGAGCCGGATCCGCATACTGGCTGGATCCGCGACTTCTCCGAAATCAAGACCATCTTCAAGCCGCTGTACGAGCGCCTTGACCACAATTACCTCAACGACATTCCCGGCCTGGAAAACCCGACCAGCGAAGTGCTGGTGAAGTGGATCTGGAACGAGCTCAAGCCTTTGCTGCCTGAGCTGTCGGCCATCCGTATTCACGAGACCTGCACCAGCGGGTGTGTGTATCGCGGCGAGTGATGTTCAAAAAACCACCTTCGGGTGGTTTTATGTTTACCCGGCCCGCCCCTGCTGCGAACACGCGAGGATTGGAGCTCAAATCTGTGGGAGCGAATTCATTCGCGATCTGTTCGTACGGTCGACAGATATTGGTCGGATGTAAGGGCCTCTCGCGAATGAATTCGCTCCCACAGACGTGAGGCTAGAACCGGTAATCCAACGCCAGGCTGGACAACACCGTCCTGCTCGCCTGAGAACCTGACTTGCCATCGAAATAATCGCTCTCCCCGCGGCCCAGATCCGTATACCGCGTACTGCCCTTGGCCTCGGCATACACCTGATAATCGACCCCGGCCCTCACTGAAAGCTGCGGGCTGACCTGGTACGACGCACCCAGCGCCAGGCTCTGCATCTGGCCGGTGTTGCCGTGGTTGCCAGCATAGGTCACGTTGCGCATGTGGTGCGTATCGAAGTCCCGGGCCTTGACCCACTGGCTGTACTTGAACCGCCCTTCGAGCGTCCAGGCCTGGTAGTTGTAGATACCGACCAGCCCGATATAAGGCGTGTCGTAGGTCTGTTGATAACTGGCGGCCTTCTCGCCCCGTGGAAACTCTCCTTTCCAGTCCCGGAAGTCGTAGTCTGAATAGACGAAGCTCCCACCGCGGGCCTGCCAACCCAGTTGCGTACGCTGATAGCCGAGCATCACCCCCACTGCCAGATCATCGCGTTTCAGCGCCCAGGCGGTGGCTGCCAGTTCCGCCTGCCAGGCCTTCTGTACGCGCGTGTCGGGGTGATCGGAGTAGTCGCTCCAGCCCTCGCCGTCATCACCCAGCCAGTCGTAGTCCTTCATGTGCCCGTCGCCCTTGGTGATCTGCGTCCAGCCGCGGGCTTCAAGTGACAGCCACTCCAGCGGATCGTAAGTCAGTCCCAGGTGCAGCGTGGGAATCTGCTTGAGGTCCCAGTTCAACTGGCTGATCTTCTTGCCGTTGTCGGGGTTGTACACCTTCTCCTGTGCCTGGCCATTGAGCAAACCGAGCCCCAGGCTGGCGGTGACATCGCCTAACCGAAAGCGTTGCTCATCGTTTACCTTCGCATTGGCCACTGCTTCCTGCGTCAGCAGCGTAAGCCCGAGTATCGCCAGCGTTCGAAATCCTTTCATCAACCACTCCGCACCGTTTCAAAGAGGGTTTAAAGAATGAACGCTCACGCAGGACAGCTCTGCCAGCTCTCTCCCGACGGGCTTGTATGAAACCTAAACGCGCGATGACGGACCGATCCTACAAACCATTCGCGCAGAAAAAAGGGCCGCCCGTTTTGCCCGGGCGGCCCTCTGTTCATTGCGTCAAACGTGGATCACGCCAGACTCTTGCTCACCACTTCATACACATCAGGCGACAGCGGTCCGGAGGCGAGGATGCGCTCCAGTTCGGCCTTCATCAGCGCCTGGCGGGCACTGTCGTACTTGCGCCAGCGGGTCAGCGGAGCCAGTTGGCGCGAGGCGATCTGCGGGTTGAAGCCGTTCAGCTCGATCACCAGATCGGCCAGGAAGCGATAACCGGAACCATCCGCCGCATGGAAATTGATGAGGTTCTGGCCGGCGAACGCGCCGATCAGTGCACGCACCTTGTTCGGGTTCTTCATGGTGAAGGCCGGGTGCTGCATCAACGCTTTCACGCGGGCCAGGCCGCCCGGCAAGGTGCTACCCGCCTGGACGCTGAACCACTGATCCATGACCAGTGCGTTGTCCTTGAAGTTTTCGGCGAACACTGCCAGTGCCTTGGCCTTCTCGTCTTCGAACGGCGAGTTGACCAACACGGCCAGCGCGGTCAGGCGCTCGGTCATGTTGTCGGCGGTGTCGAACTGGTCGATGGCCGCGGTCAGCACGTCGGGCTTGCCGGTCAGCATCAGGTAGGACAAGGCAATGTTCTGCAACGCACGGCGGGCGAAGTGCTCGGACTCGGCCACGTACGCAGTGTTGCGCGACGCTTCGCGGTTGGCTTGATAGCGCTTGAGCAGCGCATCGCCCAAGCCGTTTGCCAGTTGCTGGCGCGCGAACTCGCGGGCGGCATGGATCGCGTCGACATCGGCCACTTCGCTGATTTCGGTGAGGTAGGCCTCGCCCGGCAACGAAAGCATTTCCGCGACCATGGCCTGATCCAGCGACTCATCAGCCAGCACAGTACCGAGCGCCGTGATCAGACGCTGATCCAGCACCAAAGCCTCGCCTTTCTGATGCTGGGCGATCATCTCCTGCAACACCTGAACCGACAACTGCTGCCCGGCATCCCAACGGTTGAAACCGTCGCTGTCGTGCTGCATCAGGAACATCAACTGGTCGCGGTTGTAAGGGAAGCTCAGCTTCACCGGCGCCGAGAAGCCGCGCAGCAGCGAGGGCAGCGGCTGTTCGGCGACGTCGACGAAGGTGAAGGTCTGTTCGGCTTCGGTGACCGAAATCACCCGGGAAGTGCCGGATGCCGACGACTCACCTTGCAGGCGCAGCGCGATTTCACGGCCCTGCGGATCCAGCAGCCCGAGGGAGACAGGGATCACGAACGGCTTCTTCTCTTCGCCGGGCTGGCCGGGGGTGGTCGGCGCGCTTTGGCGGAAGGTCAGGCTGTAGGTTTTGGCCGCTGCGTCGTAGGAATCAGTCACGTTCAGGCGTGGGGTGCCGGCCTGGGAATACCAGCGCTTGAACTGAGTCAGGTCTATGCCGTTGGCGTCTTCCATGGCCTTGACGAAGTCGTCGCAGGTCACGGCCTGGCCGTCGTGGCGTTCGAAGTACAGGTCGCTGCCCTTGCGGAAGCCTTCGGCGCCCAGCAGGGTGTGGATCATGCCGACCACTTCCGAGCCCTTTTCGTACACGGTC
>Ga0105251_10000650_pt1 | contig 32042 bp, 33 predicted proteins | sample KBSS64metaG_FD_80424 | JGI IMG/M metagenome (GOLD analysis project Ga0105251, IMG submission 80424) | Switchgrass rhizosphere microbial communities from Kellogg Biological Station, Michigan, USA - KBS S6-4 metaG | ecosystem: Host-associated > Plants > Roots > Rhizosphere > Soil | place...
TACGGCCCGTACTGAACCCGGGTAGGCTGCTTGAGCCAGTGAGCGATTGCTGGCCTAGATGAATGACTGTCCACGACAGAACCCGGCTTATCGGTCAGCTTCAACCATTCAACGAAACGCCCCGCACAGTGCAAATTGTGTGGGGCGTTTTGTTTATACCCGTCATACTTCGCGCTGCCTCTTTGTTGGCTACGCTCACTCGCCCAAATCGCTTACTGGAGTAAGCTCATCGGGACTTGTTCTCTTGTCGCCACGATGCAGCTCGAATTATTTAGGGTATATATAGAACAATTGCCATAATACGACTCCCGCCATCACCGGATTGCACGCCGCCATGATCAAGTCTCTGTACATCGACAACTACCGCTCAGTGCGTAAACTCTCCATCGATCTCGGACGTTTGAACGTCGTTTTCGGCCCGAATGGCTGCGGGAAATCCAACATCTATAAAGCAATCCATTTGATCCACGGCGCGGCGATGGGGCAGTTGTCACACTGGCTGTCTGATGAAGGTGGGATCCAAAAGGTTATGTGGGCAGGCTCCCGCGCCAAAGGGTATGCCAGCGCGCCACGGCGTATGACACTTGCGGTCGATACCGACGACTTTGAATACGAATTGCAGGTCGGCTTCCCTGATAAACTGCCGTACCCGACCATGTTCGATCTCGATCCAATCGTAAAAGAAGAGCAAATCTGGCTGAGTGGTTTTCGCCGCCGGCCTTCTTCGTCAATTATGCATCGTCGCAACCAGGCTGTTTTTCTCAACGATGTTAACGGTGAGAAAGTCACGCACGCAGCCACGCTCTACGAGAACGAATCGTTGTTCGGCCAGCTTGGCGAGCCACACCTTTATCCCGAAGTTTCCAGCGCCCGCGAAACGCTGCGTAACTGGCGTTTCTACCATGAGTTCGATATCACGAAAGGAGCCGGGTTGCGCTTGCCACAGGTCGGTTACCGCTCACCAGTGTTAGCAGGTGATGGGCTAAACCTGGCCGCCGCGTTCCAGACCATCGTTGAAATTGGTGATAGTGAGTTACTGTTTGAGGTGCTGGATGAAGCCTTCCCTGAATGCACATTTTTCTGTGATAACAGTAACGGACGTTTCCAGATGATGATGCACCGGCAGGGGATTAACCGCCCGCTGGAGTCGGCTGAGTTTTCTGATGGGACATTACGATTTTTGTGCCTGACTGTGGCGCTACTTAGCCCGCGTCCCCCACGTTTTATTGCATTGAATGAACCGGAAAATAGCCTGCATCCACAGATGTTACCCGCGTTGGCTCGCCTGATTGCAGAAGCGAGTCGTTACACACAAATCTGGCTCACCAGCCATTCGCCAGAATTGGCCACATTTATTGAAAAACATACGCCGTTTACACTGTATCAACTGGGGATTGAGAATGGGGAGACGCGTGTTAACCGTCTCTCGTAATCGTTTACTGTAAGAAAATGACTTAATGGCAGGGGAAAAATCTCAACCTTAACCTTATTGAAACAATAATCAGAGGTTCCTGCTAAAGCGATGCCAGAGTGTGAAGTGCATCAAAATACATGTTCTCTGATGTTACAGGCTATTAACCTCGCTTGTTGCGTCAGCTCACACTGCCTTGCTGGGTCCGAATTTAGCTTTAGATAAATATTCATTAAAAACTTTTTAAAAACAATTACTTAAAAACACCCCCAACCGCTTAAATAATTATTTCCTACGCAAAATGCAAAGCGTGAATCAAAAATGAAGATATTTCTCTGAATGGAGAATTATTTGCTCTTTTATTGCGAATGCGCAGATGGAGTAGCAAATTTTTTCTCCTCCGCACGCGCTATCCTTTTTACATTCAAATAAGACCAGAAAACACGTCTTCATGTTTTTAATGGTCTGGGAAATCACTCTGTAATGAACACTCATAATTAAAACCTACACATTAAAGCGAGCATTTTTATGGAAACAGGAAGCATTACTGCCGTTAATATTCCGGCATCGAGTCGTGCAGGAATGACTGAAAGTGAATGGCAAGCCGCCACCAAATTTGACAGCACTGATGTCGGCTGGATCATTATGAGTATCGGTATGGCCATTGGTGCGGGAATAGTATTCTTACCCGTTCAGGTTGGGTTAATGGGATTATGGGTTTTCCTTCTTTCCTCGATAGTCGGCTATCCAGCAATGTATCTGTTTCAGCGTTTATTTATTAATACGCTGGCGGAGTCCCCGGAGTGTAAAGATTACCCGAGTGTGATAAGTGGTTATTTGGGTAAAAACTGGGGGATATTATTGGGTTTACTCTATTTCATTATGCTGGTTATCTGGATGTTTGTTTACTCCACAGCCATCACTAATGACAGCGCCTCTTATTTACATACCTTTGGCGTCACAGAAGGACTGTTATCAGATAACCCCTTCTATGACCTGGTGCTGATTTGTATTCTGGTCGCCATCTCATCGCGTGGTGAAAAGCTCTTATTTAAAGTTTCAAGATACATGGTGCTAACCAAGCTTTTAGTGGTCGCCGCGCTGGGTGTTTCAATGGTCGGGATGTGGCACTTGTATAACGCAGGCACGCTGCCGCCAATGGGCTTGCTGCTGAAGAATGCGATTATTACGCTGCCCTTTACGCTGACATCTATTCTGTTTATCCAGACGCTTAGCCCGATGGTTATTTCCTACCGTTCTAAAGAAAAATCACGCGAAGTGGCTCGTTTCAAAGCGCTGCGTGCGATGAATATCGCTTTCGGCATTCTGTTTGTGACCGTTTTCTTTTATGCAGTCTCTTTTACTCTGGCGATGGGTCATGACGAGGCGGTAAAAGCGTATGAGCAAAATATTTCAGCGCTGGCTATTGCCGCCCAGTTTATTAATGGAGATGCCGGTGCATGGGTCACAGTGGTCAGCGTGATATTAAATATCTTCGCTGTTATGACCGCCTTCTTTGGGGTTTATCTCGGGTTCCGTGAAGCAACGCAAGGTATCGTGATTAATATTCTGCGTCGCAAAATGCCTGCGGAGAAAATTAATGAGAAATGGGTGCAGCGCGGAATTATGGTATTCGCCATCTTACTGGCATGGAGTGCGATTGTTCTGAACGCTCCGGTATTAAGTTTTACCTCAATCTGTAGCCCAATATTTGGCATGGTAGGGTGCTTAATTCCAGCGTGGCTGGTCTATAAAGTCCCGGCATTGCATAAATATAAAGGTGTCTCACTGGTCATTATTATTATCACTGGCCTCTTATTGTGTATTTCTCCATTCCTTGCATTCTCCTGATTGCAGGCATGTGTTTTCTGGATATAAGCGTTAAGGCTAAAAAATGGCAAATTCTGCAATTAACCCGGCATGGGCTGAACTCATCCTGGCTGTGAAACAAAATGTGAAGCCCGCAGTGGGCTGCACAGAACCCATTTCGTTGGCACTGGCAAGCGCATTGGCCGCCTCGCATCTGGCGGGGCCAGTGACAGGCATCGAGGCCCGCGTTTCACCGAATCTAATGAAAAATGGTATGGGCGTTACGGTTCCGGGAACCGGGATGGTCGGCCTGCCTATCGCTGCTGCGGTGGGGGCGCTTGGGGGCGACCCACTTGCGGGTCTGGAAGTGCTGAAAGGTGCGCCAGTTGAGGCGATTGCAGCCGCAAAACTGCTGCTGGCGCGTGGCGATGTGAAGGTCAGTATTCAACAACCTTGCGATGAGATTTTGTATACCAGCGTGACGGTATATACCGCCAAAGAGTCGGCAACGGTGGTCATCGCGGGCGAACATACCCGAGTGATCAGAATCGAGAAAGACAGTGATGTATTGTTTGATGCCGCTGAAGATTGCCAGGTGGAAGGGAAGGCGCAAGCCTGCTCTATGGAAGATGTCAGCCTTGAACAGATTGTTGAGTTTGCCCAGGGTATCCCCTTTGATGAGATTGGTTTTATTCTCGACGCGGCCTTGTTGAATAACGAGCTTTCCCGTGAAGGTTTGCGGGCGCAGTACGGTTTGCATATCGGTTCGACGTTACAGCGCCAGCTCGATCGTGGCCTGATGGCAAAGGATCTGTTGAGCGATATTATGATCCGTACGGCTGCCGCTTCTGATGCACGTATGGGAGGCGCGTGTCTTCCGGCAATGAGCAACTCAGGCTCAGGCAATCAAGGTATCGCCGCGACAATGCCGGTGGTTGTGGTGGCTGAGCATCTCGGATGTGACAGTGAGAAACTGGCGCGAGCGCTGATACTGTCGCATCTGACGGCGATTTATATTCACCATCAGTTGCCGGCACTCTCTGCGTTATGCGCGGCAACCACCGCAGCAATGGGGGCGGCGGCAGGAATCACCTGGTTAATCGACGGCAGCTACAAGAGTATCTCAATGGCTATCAGCAATATGATTGGTGATGTTAGCGGTATGATTTGTGATGGGGCTTCAAACAGCTGTGCGATGAAAGTGTCTACCAGCGCCGCTTCGGCATGGAAAGCGGTGCTGATGGCACTCGATAATACGTCGGTCAGCGGGAATGAAGGGATCGTTGCTCATGATGTAGAGCAGTCGATCCGTAATCTTTGTGCGCTGGCAAGCCAGGCGATGCAGCACACCGATCGTCAGATTATTGCGATTATGGCGAATAAGGTCGCGTAATTCAGAGGCTGGCTTCTTCTTCCGCCAGTCGTACATCTGCTTCGACAACAATCGCTTCCAGTTCGTTGAGCATCTCGTCGTAACTCAGCTCGACATCAGCGGTTGTTGTCGCAACCACAACCGCTGACACTGCTTTTTTGGCCGTTTTCTTCGTCGATGATTTCTTGCTCACGGAGAACTCCTGTTGGTCCATTCCTGATACTGGTCAGACCGGTAAATCTATCAGCAATGCACGCAATGGGGTATCTGCAACCAGCGTAATGTTAGCTTCATCACGGATAAAAGCGCCATCACCACAGGTAAGCCCTTCTTTTTCTTCGGCAGATGTTACAGCGTGGACCGTACCGTGAATTGACTGTAAATAAGCACGCGGGCCGTGTAGCTGGAAACTGAGCTGCTGGCCTTTCTCCAGTTCAATCTGGTGAATCCATACTTGTTGGCGCAGTTGCAGGCTGTCATTGCGTCCATCCGGTGAAGCCACTAATTGCTGCGCCCCATCTGAAAGCGTGAGTTTTTGCACCAGCGGATTTTCACGCTCCGGGCAGGCATCTAACCACAACTGCATGCGCGTGAGAGAGTGCTCTTTGCTGAGGTTATGCTCGCTGTAACTCAGCCCTGGTTGAGTCGAAAGCAGTAAAGCTTCACCCGCTTTGGCCTGAATGTTGTTGCCTTCACTGTCGCGGTATTCCGCTTCGCCTTCCAGAATCAAATTGAGAATATCAACCTTCGGATAGGTTCGTGGCTGGAATGACGCACCCGGTGCTAACACTTCCTGGTTGAGTACGCGCAACGAAGCATAGCCCAACAATTTCGGGTCGAAATAGTGACCGAAGGAAAACGTATAGCGGGCTTGCAGCCATCCATAGTCCGCTTTCCCGCATTGTTTGGCAGTTCTTGGCGTAATCATAATTTCTTGACCTCTTTTTACACTGTACCCATGGTAAAGCTCTGGACGCTGCATTGTTAGCCAGTTAATCTGCTGGGTATGTTCAAATTTCCTGAATGAGAGCGAGATGGCTAAAGAGAGAGCATTGACGCTGGAAGCATTGCGGGTCATGGACGCAATTGATAGGCGTGGGAGTTTTGCCGCAGCCGCCGATGAGCTGGGGCGCGTGCCATCGGCACTGAGTTACACCATGCAGAAGCTGGAAGAAGAGCTGGATGTCGTGCTGTTTGACCGCTCAGGCCATCGCACCAAATTTACTAACGTCGGGCGCATGTTGCTCGAACGCGGGCGAGTTTTGCTCGAAGCGGCTGAAAAACTTACCACTGACGCCGAAGCACTGGCGCGTGGTTGGGAAACGCATCTCACCATTGTTACAGAGGCTCTGGTGCCGACGGCGAAGCTGTATCCGCTGGTTGAAAAACTTGCCGGTAAAGCTGACACGCAGCTGTCGATTATTACTGAAGTGCTGGCAGGTTCATGGGAGCGTTTAGAGCAAGGTCGGGCGGATATTGTGATTGCTCCGGATATGCACTTCCGTTCTTCATCTGAGATTAACTCACGCAAGCTGTATAAGGTGATGAGCGTTTATGTCGCGGCACCTGATCACCCGATTCATAATGAACCGGAGCCGCTTTCAGAAGTGACGCGCGTGAAGTATCGCGGTATCGCGGTTGCTGATACCGCACGGGAACGTCCTGTGCTGACAGTGCAGCTACTGGATAAACAGCCGCGTCTTACGGTAAGTAGCATGGAAGATAAACGCCAGGCATTGCTGGCCGGGTTGGGTGTAGCGACGATGCCTTATCCGATGGTCGAGCAGGACATTGCTGAAGGGCGACTACGTGTGGTGAGCCCTGAATACACCAATGAAATTGATATTATCATGGCGTGGCGACGCGATAGCATGGGCGAAGCAAAAGCCTGGTGCCTGCGTGAAATTCCAAAATTATTGAAATAAAAAGGGTGGGCAGCTTTTGCGCTGCGCCACCCTTTTTAAGTGAGTTTGTTGGGCGGGAAATCGCTGCGCTACCCGCCACAATTCTTAAATTATTATTCACTAACGAATCGTGCATCCAGGCGCTTTGGATCCGCGCCGTACTCGTTTTCGCCTGGCGTGCCGTTCTGGCAATTAAACGCCAGAATAATCAACCAGCCCACCAACGGTATTAACAACAGCAGTAGCCACCAGGCTGAACGGTCGGTATCGTGAAGGCGTCGGAACTGTACGGCCCAGTAAGGCAGAAAAATCAGTACGCCGTAAACCGTCGTCAGCAGACCTTCATCCCCCGCAATCCGCAGCCCTAACATCTTGTCCAGAAGGCTTAAAACCACGGTGAGCACAAGGTTGACCAGGATGAACATCCAGAACTCTTTGCGGCGTGCACGTCCACTAAAGCCAAGATAATTTTTTAAAACTTTGAAATACCAATCCATTTGTAGCCCGCCTTGATTTTTTATCAATCACTTGATCTGTAAGCGATCTATTTCAAGAATAGCCGTGAATAGATTTTACGTAAATCATAGTTCATATGAATTTTATCAACCCTTGTTAAACCGTTCGTCGCGCCCGTGAGGCTCATTCAAATCCTGAGCGGGGCCGATGGAAATAATCCCGGTAGGGTTAATGGTTTTATGGCTGCGGTAGTAGTGGTGGCGGATATGCGCGAAGTCGACAGTTTCAGCGATGCCCGGCATTTGGTAGATATCACGCAAGAATCCGTACACATTCAGGTAATCACTAATGCGGTGTTTGTCGCATTTAAAGTGGGTGACATAGACCGGGTCGAAACGCACCAGTGTGGTCCACAAACGAATATCCGCTTCGGTAAGCTGGTCGCCGGTTAAATATCGATGTTGCCCAAGGATCTGCTCAACACGTGCCAGAGACTCGAATACTTTGGTGACGGCTTCATCGTAAGCTTCTTGAGACGTGGCAAAACCGGCTTTATATACGCCGTTATTAATGCTGTCGTAAATCCAGCTATTTAGCTCATCAATCTGGCTACGTAATGCCGTCGGGTAATAATCCCCAGCGCGAGCACCCTGCGCATCAAACGCGGTATTTAACATACGGATGATTTCAGCGGATTCGTTACTGACGATAGTCTGCGTTTTCTTATCCCATAAAACAGGTACGGTAACGCGCCCGGTGTAATCTGAGTCAGCTTGTAAATAGAGCTGATAAAGATATTCATGCTGATATAAACCATCACCGGTAGCGTTTGGGAAATCATCATCAAACGTCCAGCCATCCTGCAACATGAGCGGGTGAACCACAGAAACAGAGATAAAAGATTCGAGGCCTTTTAATGCACGCATGATTAATGTGCGATGAGCCCAGGGGCAGGCGAGGGAAACATAGAGATGGTAGCGATCTTTCTCGGCAGCAAAACCACCTTTACCGGTTGGGCCGGGTTCACCATCCGCCGTCAGCCAGTTGCGAAAAGCTGACTCTGAGCGTTTGAAACTGCCGCCAGTGGATTTGGTGTCGTACCAGACATCGTGCCAGACGCCATCAATTAATTGTCCCATTTCATTCTCCTCGTGAGCCTTAAAAACAAAAAAGCGAAGGTATTAACCTTCGCTTTTACTTCTAATCAGTATAGAAGCCTTACCAGTTTTTCTTCAGAATGCGGTCGATGCTGTATGCACCTGGTCCGAAGATAGCCAGTAACAGGTAACCACCGGCGATGGTGAAGTTCTTCATAAACATCGTTGAGTTCATGCCCTGGCTGAAATCACCGTGGAACAAGAACGCTGTCAGAATCGTGAACACTGCAGTGATAATTGCTGTGGTACGAGTAAAGAAACCGAACAGAATCGCCAGGCCGCCGCCAAACTCAAGCAGAATGGTCAATGGCAGTAAGAACCCAGGAACACCCATCGCTTCCATATATTGTTGAGTGCCGGCATAACCGTTAATTTTGCCCCAACCTGCAACGATGAACAGAATCGGCATCAGGACACGAGCTAACAGAACACCTGCATCATCTAATTTTTTCATTTTACTCTCCAGCGAATCTCTTGTGGGTGCTATCAGCCCAGGGATGTTTGTCTTTGCAGTTTCCGGTAGTTACCGGTGACTGCGGTTGATGGGGAGGATAATAGACGTGACGTTAAGGGATTGTTAGCAAGGAAAACTGTCGATGTTTTTCAATATTACTGATTAATAAAAACGCCGCCTGAATAAGGCGGCGTTGGGTACTAATGCGATTGCGGCTGTATTGTGTTGCGAATCAGACGCCACGTACTCCAGGCGCCTAGCCCGCGCCTTGCCCAGCGCATCAGGAAGCTTGGGTGGCGCACTGTCCAGATAGCCATAACGCTGCTGGCGACAACTGCGTACCGGCGTAAGCTAATCAATGTGTTCCAGCTTCTGTCATAAGTCGCTGTCACTTCAAGCCAGTCGCGCTTGCTTGCACTTAAATCCAACCGTTGTTGTTGAATCTGGCTGAGTAAAAATGCTTTGCGTTTATCTAGCTCGCGTTTGCTCATAGTTTGTCATCTTCCAGCAATGAGCGGTCATTTTCGAGCTCGCGACGAGTATGGCGCAGCAAGGTGGATTGACGCGATTTACGCAGAGTCCAGATACCACCGATGAACGCCAGACCCAACAGAACGACTGTTGTCGCGATCATGGCGTTCAGGCGGTATTGCGGCTCGACGGCCCAGAAAACCAGCACCACAAGACTCATTAAGCCAAATGCAGCAAACAGCATGGTTAACCCAAGCATCAGTAGTAACTGGATGAGATGTGCTTTCTCCTCTTCCAGTTCCACTACAGCAAGCCGCACACGCGTTTCCACCATCCCAACGATGATAGTGACAAGGCGCTGGCCAATGCCTAGAACGCCTTTACCTGGACCTTGAGGTTGATGGGATTCAGGCATAATTAACGACGCGTCAGCAGGACACCGAGTACGACGCCAATCGCCGCCCCAATGCCAACACCGGTCCATGGGTTTTCACGCACATAGTCGTCAGCTTTCGCGGCGGCTTCACGAGTTTGTTTAGCAATAACATCACCGGTATCACCCAGGCGTACACGGCTTTCTTTCAGTGCTTTTTCAGCTTTACCACGCAGCTTTTCAAGTTCGGATTTTGACTTATCCGTCGATGCACTCAGCACCTCTTCAAGGGTGTCTGCCAGGGATTTCAACTCAGCGCGCAAATGTTCTGATGTGGTATCTTTTGACATGGTTCTCTCCAGGTGTTTGAGGTTGATCCTTGAACTTAGTAATCACGAGCCTGCAAAGTTTTCAGCTCGTGCTCAGCTTCAGCCAGTTTCTGTTCCCGTTTTGAAATTTTATCAGCATCGCCTTTGGCGCGCGCTTCTTGCAGATCTGCTTTACGTTCGGTGATTTCAGCTTTTTGTTCGTTGATTTTCTTTTCATGGGCGGCGCGTAAGCTGCTGTCTGTGCAATTGGCGCGCAATTCTTTCAACGCTTTATTAAGCCCATTAACACGATTTTGATTCTGATGCTTTTCCGCATAGCCAATTTCTCGCTGGATATCCTGCTCTTTTTCACTGCACAGAGAGTTCGCTTGTGCGGCAGATGTCAGAGATAACAGGGCGATAGCTAATACGGTACGAATGTTCATGATAAAAAACCTTCCATTGTGGATGTACGTTTACCCGCAAGGTTAAGCATACAAAAAGTCCAGAAATTAAACGAATGTGATGATTTGTAGCGGTTTAAGTAAAAACAAGCATAGTCAGGAATTGAGTAAAAACCCAATCCCCATTAGCAAATTAGGATTGCAGGAAAGGGTTAACCGATGCGGATATTTTCGTTAAGCACACGCGTAAGCCATGTGCTGGCGCTGTCATCTTCATCTTGCTGAGCAATGACGTAGCCATGCGGCAGCGTTTTATATAACACGGCTTTAGCAGCCTCGCTTTGCGCACTCGAATCAAACTTTATCAATAACGAATTGTTGTCAGGCGTAATACTTTTAAAGCGAATACCGTTGGCATCAAGGTGGTGCCAGACATAAAAACCGTCAGGCATGCTGATGCCTTGTTGGCTGGAGCGAATCTCAAGTGTGGATTCAGTGCGCTGCATTCCCGACCATATAAGTATCGAGGCCGCGGCAATTGCGCCAATCAACATCGTGGCCCTTAGGCCACGAAAAAAATGTGTTTTCATCGTTATCCCTCTTAACTGCGGTTACCGTATTTTTTACGCCAAAGCACAATCAACGAACCGATCAGACCAATTACCAGTAACACGACTGGTAGCAGCATCAGGCAGGACATCAATGCATCTTCATATTTCAGGAATACTGGCGTTTTACCGAGTAGATATCCTAGCGTGGTGAGGATTAGTACCCATAACAGGCCGCTCATCCAGTTGAAGAACTGGAAACGCGCATTGTTTAGACCAGATAAACCAGCAATAGTTGGTAACAGGGTGCGAACAAAAGCAATGAAGCGACCAATCAGCAATGCAGACAAGCCATGTTTATGGAACAGGTTGTGCGCACGCTGGTGATAATGCGCGGGAAGATGCGATAGCCAGTTTTGCACGATTCGCGTATTACCAAGCCAACGCCCTTGAATATAACTAAGCCAGCAGCCGAGGCTTGCGGCGGTTGTCAGTAAAAGTAGGGTTTCCGGAAAACCCATTGCCCCTTTGGCAATCAGCACACCAACCAAAACTAACAAACTATCGCCGGGTAGGAAGGCCGCAGGCAGCAGGCCGTTTTCAAGGAATAAAATCATGAACAAGACGAAATAAAGCATGCCAATCATTCCTGGATTGGCGAGCGTTTCAAAATCCTGGCTCCAGAGAGCGTTCAACAGTTGCGAGAGAAGTTCCATTCAGTGTTCCTGGCACATCGGTTAAGACCGCTGATCAATGTCAGCCTGGTAGAACGCGGCTTGATCTATTTATGCTTGGGGTGGTTGCCGCCTACAATCCACGGCTCATTACCCGTACGCGCCACAACTCCGTGTGAATGCGACCGGGCAGGTTATTAGCAAAGCTAACACCGACAGTGAAATTGCATCTAATTGTAACAAAGCTCTGTCTAATGCGTCACAGTATTTGTGCTTTGTTGAGGATTGATTTTGATGAGTCGTAGGGGGGCTGGCGAGGGTATTTACAAACGCTGACACTATTGGTTGGTTTGCTTACCCTCGCGCGGGAAAATGACTATTTTTGACCGTTTGCGGCAGTATCGAGATGAATGACCGGGTTATCTGCAAATAAGTAGCGATCGGCGTTAAATTCAAAATCATCGCTGGTCGCATCAAATAGCATCTGTTTGGTATTTTCCAGATGTTGCCACATCGCCAGTTTAGCAGCATGCGGGTCTTTACGAATCAGTGCCTTAAGAATTTGGTCGTGGTCTTCACACCAGTTGTCCACGGTACGTTTATCAATGTGCTCGTGAAGTTTTTTCCAGTATGGGTTGTGGATACGTTGGCTCCACATTTTTTCCACGATGGCTGCAAGTGCACTATTTTGTGAGGCCAGAGCAACTTGAGTGTGGAAATGAAGGTCCCACTCTGAATCGCGGAAACTTTCCTCATTACGCGCCATTTCCTGAATTTCCATCAGTTTGACAATATCTTGCTTTGTAACTTGGGTGGCGGCAAATTCTGCGATATTGCTTTCAATCAATTGGCGAGCCTGTAACAGCTCAAATGGCCCAAAGCTTGCGAACTCAAACTGTTCATCAGGAAGGTTGGTGTACTTCGCCTGATTGGCGATTACGTGGATGCCAGAGCCTTTACGTACTTCAACGTAGCCTTCCACTTCCAGCATAATAATCGCTTCACGAACCACAGTGCGGCTCACGTTCTTTTCTTCAGCAATAAAGCGCTCTGCCGGGAGTTTTTCCCCAACCAGATAAACACCGTTTTCGATGCGTTGTTTAAGTTCAGCTGCCAATTGCTGATAAAGACGACGTGGTTCCATAACTTCCATCTGTAGCTCCGGGAAAGGTCCTGCGGGTAACCTTATTTGTTATACCACTTTTCAAAGTTTGGCTCCACATTCTAGATACACAAAAGCCGCCCGTGGGCGGCTTTGTAAACAAATTTGAGACACCGATTAGGCTATTGCTTGCTTCGGTTTTTGCGAGTCGTTCAACTCACTAATGGGTTTGTTTTGCAGCACGGTCCAGATAACGATAGCACCGAGGATATCGAATACTGCCAGTGCAGCGAACAGTGGGCTGAAGCCAAGGGTATCAGCCAGTGCGCCAACAACCAGAGCAAACATGGTGCTCGCGGTCCAGGCTGCCATACCGGTCAGGCCATTCGCCGTTGCCACTTCGTTACGACCGAACACGTCTGAAGACAGAGTGATCAGTGCGCCAGACAGTGACTGGTGAGCAAAGCCGCCAACACACAGCAGAGCGATTGCAACGTACGGGCTGGTGAACAGGCCGATAGTCCCTGGAGCAATCATCAGAATCGCACCCATGGTCACAACCAGTTTACGAGAAACAATCAGGTTCACACCGAATACGCGTTGGAAGATTGGTGGCAGGTAGCCGCCAACGATACAACCCAGGTCAGCAAACAGCATTGGCATCCAGGCAAACATCGCGATGTGCTTCAGGTCAAAGCCGTAAGCTTTAAACATGAACAATGGGATCCAGGCGTTGAAAGTCCCCCAGGCTGGTTCAGCAAGGAAACGTGGCAGAGCAATACCCCAGAACTGACGGTTCTGCAGGATTTTCCAGGCGCTCATTTTTTTGCTGTTGTTAGTCTGGTGATGCGCTTCCTGGCCACCGATGATGTATTCACGTTCTTCTTCAGACAGGCGTTTCTGATCGCGTGGGTGTTTGTAGAAAATCAACCAGCACATCGCCCATGCAAAGCTCAGCACACCGGAGATGATGAAAGCCATCTGCCAGCTGTGCATCACAATCGCCCAAACCACTAATGGTGGAGCAATCATGCCGCCGATAGAGGAACCTACGTTGAAGTAACCAACGGCGATTGAACGCTCTTTAGCCGGGAACCATTCGCTACTGGCTTTCAGGCCAGCTGGAATCATAGCCGCTTCAGCAGCGCCAACGGCACCACGAGCGATTGCCAGACCGCCCCAACTTCCCGCAAGTGCAGTTGCACCACAGAAAATTGCCCATGCGACAGCAAAGAATGCGTAGCCCACTTTCGTACCCAGAACATCAAGCGCGTAACCTGCAACAGGCTGCATGATGGTGTAGCAAGCTGAGTAAGCAGCGATAATGTAGGAATACTGCTGAGTAGAAATATGCAGCTCTGCCATCAAAGTCGGTGCAGCAGCCGCAATCGTATTACGTGTCAGATAACCCAGAATGGTACCCATGGTTACCAGGGCTATCATGTACCAGCGCAAGCCTTGAATCTTTCGCATTTTGAATTTCATCCCGTCTTATAAACAACCGCACATCATGCGGTCGTACGTCCGGCACTGCTGCCAGAGCGTTTGATCTATTAAGGGGTTCATATCCGGGGGTATCACCCGGTACGACCCGTACCTTGCCATATTTAAAAAACTGCCTGTGGCAATTCCGGTTTCCGTACCGTGATGCGCTGTTATTGATGTCAGCGTCTGAAGTAATTCCATTACGTCTGCATTGCGACGGCAGAAAGATAACTTGTCATACAGCTTCAAAAGTTGAGTGATATCACAAAAGTGTCGATCAGCTCACTCCAAGGGGGTAGGGCTTGCAGGCCAGAACTGGCGCGGGATGCGGCTTTGTTTTAAACACAATATTAACAATAAAAGTGTGGTTTTTGTGACGAATACCACAAAAATCCACTCGGCCTCCAGAAATTGGTGTGATAACTTTATTTGCATTATGCGCAAGCATCGAACTGCTATGAACAGAGGAACCCTACAATGGCCCAGTTTATGACTGAAGATTTTCTGCTTGATACCGAATTTGCCCGCCGTTTGTATCATGAGTTTGCAGCCGACCAGCCTATTTTCGACTATCACTGCCACTTACAACCGCAGCAAGTTGCTGAAGATTACCGTTTCAAAAACCTGTATGACATCTGGTTAAAAGGCGATCACTACAAGTGGCGTGGAATGCGTGCTAACGGTGTGGAAGAGCGTCTGTGTACTGGTGATGCGTCTGACCGCGAGAAGTTCGATGCCTGGGCTGCAACTGTTCCGCACACTATCGGTAACCCGCTGTACCACTGGACTCACCTCGAACTGCGTCGTCCATTCGGTATCACTGGCAAACTGTTGTCTCCAACAACTGCTGATGAAATCTGGAATGAATGTAACGAGTTACTGGCTCAGGATAACTTCTCTGCGCGCGGCATCATGAAGCAGATGAATGTGAAAATGGTCGGTACGACTGATGACCCAATTGACGATCTGCGTTTCCACCGCCAAATCGCGCTCGACGCGTTTGAAACCAAAGTGCTGCCAAGCTGGCGCCCGGATAAAGCGTTCAACATTGAACAAGCTACGTTTGTTGAGTACATGGGCAAACTGGCTGAAGTGTCTGATACCGACATTCGCCGTTTCTCTGATCTGCAAACTGCACTGAACAAGCGTCTGGATCACTTTGCTGAACACGGTTGTAAAGTTTCCGACCACGCACTGGACGTTGTTCTGTTTGCAGAAGCAGACGAAGCGGCTCTGGACGGCATTCTGGCTCGTCGTCTTTCCGGTGAAACCCCAAGCGAGCACGAAGTTGCACAGTTCAAAACTGCGGTTCTGGTTTGGCTGGCTGCGGAATATACCCGTCGCGGTTGGGTTCAGCAGTACCACATTGGTGCGCTGCGTAACAACAACCTGCGCCAGTTCAAACTGCTGGGACCTGATGTGGGCTTTGACTCCATCAACGACCGTCCAATGGCTGAAGAACTGTCTCGCCTGCTCAGCAAACAAAACGAAAACAACGAACTGCCAAAAACAATTCTGTATTGCCTGAACCCACGCGATAACGAAGTGTTGGGCACCATGATTGGCAACTTCCAGGGCGAAGGTATGCCAGGAAAAATGCAGTTTGGTTCCGGTTGGTGGTTCAACGACCAGAAAGATGGCATGGAGCGTCAAATGACGCAGCTGGCGCAACTGGGTCTTCTGAGCCGTTTCGTTGGCATGCTGACTGACAGCCGTAGCTTCCTGTCATACACCCGCCACGAATACTTCCGTCGCATCCTGTGCCAGATGATTGGCCGTTGGGTTGAAGCGGGCGAAGCTCCAGCTGATATCAAGCTGCTGGGCCAAATGGTGGAAAACATCTGCTTTAACAACGCCCGAGACTACTTTGGCATTGAACTGAACTAATCAGGCTCTGAGGTTGATATGCAATACATTAAGATCCATACGCAAGATAACGTCGCTGTTGCGTTAGTGGACCTGGCTGAAGGTGAAGTGGTTACCGTTGAAGGTGTAGAGGTGACTCTGCGCCAGCCGGTGCTTCGTGGCCATAAATTTGCGCTGGTTACCATTGCGCAAGGTGAGAACGTCGTTAAATACGGTTTACCAATTGGCCATGCTTTGGCGACGATTGAAGCCGGCGAGCACATTCACTCACACAATGCGCGTACTAATCTGAACGATTTGGATGAGTATAGCTATCAACCTGATTTCCAGTCTCTGGCAAGCCAGGCTGCAGACCGCGATGTGAACGTTTACCGTCGTGAAAACGGCTCAGTAGGCGTGCGTAACGAGTTGTGGATCCTGCCGACCGTGGGTTGTGTGAACGGCATCGCGCGTCAGATCCAGAATCGTTTCCTGAAACAGAACCACGACGCCGAAGATATCGACGGTGTGTTCCTGTTCAGCCATCCGTTCGGTTGTTCACAACTGGGTGAAGACCACGTCAACACTCGCACCATGCTGCAAAACATGGTGCATCACCCAAATGCGGGTGCGGTGCTGGTGATTGGTCTCGGTTGTGAAAACAACCAGGTGAGCGCCTTCCGTGAAACGCTGGGTGAGTACGATGAATCCCGCGTGAAGTTTATGGTTTGCCAACAGCAAGACGACGAAGTTGAAGCCGGGCTTGAGCAACTGCAAGCCCTGTACGAAGTCATGCGTCACGACAAACGTGAACCAGGCAAAATTAGCGAGCTGAAGTTCGGCCTTGAATGCGGCGGTTCAGATGGTTTGTCCGGTATTACGGCGAACCCAATGCTCGGCCGTTTCTCTGACTTTATGGTGGCTAATGGCGGCACGACTGTGCTGACAGAAGTCCCGGAAATGTTTGGCGCAGAACGCATCCTGATGAGCCATTGCCGCGATGAAGCAACGTTTGAAAAAACCGTCACCATGGTGAACGATTTCAAACAATACTTCATCGAACACAACCAGCCGATCTACGAGAACCCATCACCAGGGAACAAAGCTGGCGGTATCACGACGCTCGAAGAAAAATCCCTCGGCTGTACGCAAAAAGCCGGTGAGAGCGAAGTGGTTGATGTGCTGCGTTATGGCGAGCGCCTGAAAACGCCTGGCCTGAACCTGTTAAGCGCACCGGGTAACGATGCGGTTGCCACCAGTGCCTTGGCTGGCGCAGGTTGCCATATGGTGTTGTTCAGCACCGGGCGCGGCACACCGTACGGCGGTTTTGTGCCAACGGTTAAGATCGCCACCAACAGTGAGCTGGCAACCAAAAAGCCACACTGGATTGATTTTGACGCAGGCAAACTGCTGCATGGCAGCGATATGAACACCTTGCTGACTGAGTTTATCGACACCATTGTAGATATCGCTAACGGCAAAAAAACCTGTAACGAACGTAATGATTTCCGCGAGTTGGCTATCTTTAGAGCGGCGTCACGTTGTAAAGCGTTAAGCAGGTGCTAACATGAAACGGCATTTTGATATTCGGAATGCCGTTTTTTTTCGCCTCATGTTTACTCACAAGGATTTGTCATGACCGCGTATTGGGTTGCCCAGGGCGTCGGGGTTCTCGCCTTTGTGGTTGGTATTACCACGTTCATTAACCGCGACGAGCGGCGCTTCAAGCTACAACTGGCGGGTTACAGCGCCATCATCGGTATTCACTTCTTCCTGATGGGTGCAAGCCCGGCGGGCATGAGCGCAGAACTTAACGCAATCCGAACCGTGATTTCCCTGCGCACTCGCAGCCTGTGGGTGATGAGTATTTTCATTGCCTTAACGCTGGGTTTGGGTCTGGCTAAATTTAACCATGCGATGGAATTACTGCCGATTGCCGGAACCGTAGCCAGTACCTGGGCATTATTTCGCTGCAAAGGGCTGACCACGCGCTGTGTGATGTGGTGCTCCACCGCTTGCTGGGTAACGCATAACTTCTGGCTGGGGTCGATTGGCGGAACATTAATCGAAGGGAGTTTTCTGGTGATGAATGGCCTGAATATTATTCGCTTCTGGCGGATGCAACGGCGGGGCATTGACCCGTTTAAGGTCGAAAAAGAGGTGCAGCAACAAGAGGGATAACTCCCCGCCACGATGGGCAGGGAGCTTTTAGCGCTAACCGCGTAATGGATTATTGTTCGCCAGGCGCGCATCTTCTGCCTGGCAAGCCGCTGCGGTAAACAGCACGTCGGTAGAGGAGTTCAGTGCGGTTTCGCAAGAGTCCTGCAACACGCCAATGATAAAGCCGACTGCAACCACCTGCATGGCAATCTCATTCGGGATACCGAACATACCGCACGCCAGCGGGATCAGCAGCAAAGAACCCCCCGCCACACCAGACGCACCGCAAGCACACAATGAAGCCACAACGCTCAGCAGCAGCGCAGTTGGCAAGTCTACCGGCACGCCCAGCGTGTTTACTGCTGCCAGAGTCAGCACGGTAATTGTAATTGCTGCGCCCGCCATGTTGATGGTTGCGCCCAACGGGATGGATACAGAGTAAGTGTCGCGGTCCAGATTCAGCTTTTCACACATCGCCATGTTCACTGGAATGTTGGCCGCAGAGCTGCGGGTGAAGAAGGCTGTGACGCCACTTTCACGCAGGCAAGCGAACACCAGTGGGTACGGGTTGCGACGAATTTTGATGAACACCAGCAGTGGGTTGATCACCAGCGCTACGCCGAACATACAGCCAACCAGCACCAATAACAGTTGTGCGTAACTCCACAGCGTTTCGAAGCCAGTTGTTGCCAGTGTTGATGCGACCAGACCGAAGATACCGATTGGGGCGAAGCGAATCACCACTCGAACGATGAAGGTCACCGCATCGGAAACATCGTTAATCAGGTTTTTTGTGCTTTCATTGCCGTGGCGCAGAGCAAAGCCCAGACCCACAGCCCACACCAGAATACCGATGTAGTTTGCATTCAGCAGTGCATGAATTGGGTTGGCAACCATGCTCAACAGCAAGTCGCGTAGAACTTCTACAATACCTGACGGTGGCGTGATATCGGTCGCGCCAGTGACCAAGTGCAGTGTGGAAGGGAATGCAAAACTGACCACGACAGCAGTCAATGCAGCGGTGAAAGTACCCAGAAGATAGAGAACCAGAATCGGACGGATACTGGTTTTCTGGCCGTGCTTATGGTTGGCGATAGACGCCATCACCAGCATCAGAACCAGCACCGGAGCGACAGCTTTCAGTGCCCCAACGAATAATGTCCCGAGCAGCCCAACAGCGATTGCCGCAGGTTTCGAAATTGCCGCCAGTGCGATACCTAGCACCAGTCCGATCAGAATTTGTTTGACCAGACTGCCCTGTGCCAGGCGTTGTAGTAAACCCGGAGATTGTATAGACATGAATAACCTTCCTGTGTTGTATGTCGTCCCATCCTGTGTCGGTACTCTGAGGTACTTTTCTGACCGGATGTAAAGAAATGTGTTTGCCTGGTCGAGTATAAGGAAATGTCGCAGGGTAGTAAGTAGTAATCACTGATTATTTCGGCACAGGCTAGATTTTATAACTAAAATTTAACAAATATGTGACATTAGCAACACTTCGCACAGCGAGCGCTATAAAAAGAAAAACCCCGCCATAGACGGGGTTCTCTCATTCCGGGAAGGGTTACTTCGCCAGGTTTTTCTGATCGTTACGGTAGTTCACGATAGCGTTAATAATTAACGTCAACGCCAGAATACCGCCCACCACGCCAAGCGAGATCGCGATTGGAATGTGGTAGAAATCGACAATCATCATCTTCACGCCGATGAACACCAGGATAATCGACAGACCGTACTTCAGCATAGAGAAGCGCTCAGCCACACCTGCCAGCAAGAAGTACATCGCACGCAAGCCGAGGATGGCAAACAGGTTCGACGTCAGCACAATGAACGGGTCAGTCGTTACCGCGAAGATTGCCGGGATACTGTCAACCGCGAAGATCACGTCGCTCAGTTCAACCAGAATCAGCACCAGCAGCAGCGGCGTGGCAAATAAAATACCGTTCTTACGAATAAAGAAGTGCTCGCCTTCAATTTTATCCGTCATGCGTAAGTGGCTGCGAATCCAGCGCACCAGCGGTTTATCGCCAATGCCGCCTTCATCTTCTTTCGCCAGCGCCATTTTGATACCGGTGAACAGCAAGAACGCGCCGAACACGTACAGCAGCCATTCGAACTGGGAAATCAGCCAGCTGCCCGCGAATATCATAATGGTACGCAGCACAATCGCGCCCAGCACGCCGTAGACCAGCACGCGGCGCTGCAACGCAGCAGGAACTGCAAAGTAGCTGAACAGCATCAGCCAGACGAAGACGTTATCCACCGCCAGCGCTTTTTCAATCAGATAACCGGTGAGGAAGGCGAGGGCTTGTGTATCCGCCACTTCACGGCCAGATGTCCCGGTGAGATACCACCAGAAAGCTGCGTTAAACAGCAGCGAAAGCGAAACCCAGACCAGGGACCAGGCGGCCGCCTGCTTCATGGACATGGTGTGCGAGCCTTTACGTCCCTGAAGAAGGAGGTCGATAGCCAGCATGATGACGACCACGACGGCAAAACCGCCCCACAGTAATGGAGTGCCGACACTATTCATAAAATTATTCCTATAAAAACAAAAACGGCCAACGTCGGAAGACGCCAGCCGCTAATGCTTGCAACAGGGATCTCGCCTTCCGGCAAGGTCTCACTTACAACGTTTAGAACGTTGCCCGGTAACCGGGTGTTTGCACACCGTAATGACGATTAACCGGCAAAATCCTGCTTTATTTACACCGTAGCCGCGTTGGCTTTCCTCATTCACACCAGTCACGTAGTTTGCTACGTTCCTGGCGATTCATTCAGTCGCCGCCTTGCTACACTGCAAACAAATTTGGATTGAAGAAGTTACTCCCCTTTGCGGGTAACAAAATATTACGAATGCTACAATCCGTCAACATGCTGCTACCCCGCTTTTACACACCTTTACGCCGGTAGCTGCACCGGCACATCATCCGCCGGGAATTTCACGCCCGTTTGTGCGCGGATCTCGGTACTCAATGCCGCAGTAGAACGCGACGTCACCAGACCTGGATGATTCACTTCGTTGTCATTGACCAGACGAGCAAAGACTTCGGCTTCATAAAGCATAGTATTAATATGCTGTGGTAGCGTCAGATCCTGCGGTTTTCCACCACGAGGAATAAAGGTGATGCGCTGGCATTCAGAGATTTTCTCAATCACCAGCGAACCGGCTTCGCCCTGAATCTCGCTTGGGATAGTTGAGTCGCTCACTTTTGAGTGCAGCAGGTTCACATCAAAATCACCGTAATTCATCTGCACCGAACCGTGCGCATCGACACCGCTTTCCAGCAGGCTCGCGGTCGCGTGAACTGAATACGGTTCGCCCCACAGCGCAACCGCCGAGGCCAGCGTATAAAAACCGATATCCATAATCGAGCCGTTGGAAAACGCCGGATTAAAGGTGTTTGGGTTCTCGCCATCGAGATAACGCTGATAGCGCGAGGAATACTGGCAATAGTTGAGCAGCACTTTGCGGATCTTGCCTACTTTCGGCAACGCCTGTTGCAGCGCGATAAAGTTCGGCAGGCTGGCAGTTTTAAATGCTTCGAACAGCACCACCTGGTTTTCACGTGCGCAGGCAATCGCTGCTTCCACTTCACGCAAATTAGACGCCAGCGGCTTCTCGCAAATCACATGCTTTTTATGACTGAGAAACAGCAACGTTTGCGGGGAGTGCAGAGAATTCGGGCTGGCGATGTAAACCGCATCAATCGCGTCGCTCTTCGCCATTGCATCCAGATCGGTAAAGAGATGTTCCACCGGATAGTCACTGGCGAAGGTTTGCGCCTGTTCCAGCGAGCGGGAGTAGACCGCGGTGAGTTTATATTTGCCACTTTCGTGGGCAGCATCGACGAACTGACGGGTGATCCAGTTAGTTCCAATAACAGCGAGGCGTATCATAAACGGGTGCTATCTCCGAAGGGGATTATCTTTGAAAGACTATCATGATGTGTGGGGAAAACCAGTGCTGGGCTCCGCAGAATTTGTTGGCTTTTGGTGCCGTGATTTGGCTTCCGCGCAGGCTTAAGAGTACAACCAACTGATGATGCGCTGGTTTTTTCAGCACTTAGCACGTAATCGGTAGAATGGGGCTTGCAAGGTTAAGCACGACAGGTATAATCCCCAACGTTTTCCGCATACCTCTTCGTGCCGAAGTGGCGAAATCGGTAGACGCAGTTGATTCAAAATCAACCGTTGAAAGACGTGCCGGTTCGAGTCCGGCCTTCGGCACCAAAAAGTACAAAATCGACGTCTACTGACGTCTTTTTTTGTCTCTAAAATCCAGCAGTTACGCTGTTTCCCCTCTGTTCTGTGTCTCTTGACGTCCACTCACATCCATCCACATATACCAACAAATGATGGTATAACTGGTGGTATCTTCGGTTCGATTGATTTTGATACCAACAATGGAGGTATCAACTGATGGCACTCACTGATATCAAAGTTCGAACAACCAAACCCTCAGATAAACCCTTCAAACTCACCGATGGGCAGGGTATGCACCTGCTAATCAATCCAAATGGCGCTAAGTATTGGCGGTTGCAATACCGTTTTGACGGCAAACAAAAAGTTCTGGCATTAGGTGTCTATCCTACAGTCTCACTTGGCGAAGCTCGCAGAAAAAGAGATGAAGCCAAAAAGTTGGTATCTGTTGGTATTGATCCCTCCGAAAAGAAAAAAACTGACAAGATTGAGCAAAGCGAAGCTTTTACCTTTGAAGCAATAGCAAGAGACTGGCATACCGCATGTAATCGGCGATGGTCTCCTTCACACAGCGAGCGAGTTCTTAAAAGTCTTGAAGACAACCTTTTCTCCTCGATAGGGAAGAGAAAAATTGTCGAGCTTAAAACCAAGGATCTGCTCGTTCCGATCAAGGTCGTTGAAGCTTCCGGGCGTCTGGAAGTGGCAGCACGTCTGCAACAGCGAACCACAGCAATAATGCGATATGCAGTCCAGAATGGTTTAATTGACTACAACCCTGCTCAGGAGATGTCTGGGGCTATTGCAGTAGCAAAACGAACCCACAGGCCCGCTTTACCTTTTGATCGCTTCTCTGAACTTCTGGAACGCATTGATAGTTTTAAAGGTAGAAAATTAACCAAACTAGCCGTGAAGCTCACATTGCTGATTTTCATTCGCTCCAGCGAACTCAGGTTTGCAAGATGGTCAGAGATTGATTTAGAAAACGCTATGTGGACGATTCCAGCGGAACGTGAACCATTACCCGGAGTGAAACACTCACATCGCGGGTCAAAAATGCGAACACCACATCTTGTCCCATTAAGCCGTCAGGCCTTAGAAATTCTGGAAGCAATCAGAGAAATCAGCGGTGACTATGAACTTGTGTTCATCGGTGATCATGATTTTAGAAAGCCTATGAGCGAGAACACGGTGAACAAGGCTTTAAGGTCTATGGGATATGACACATCTACCGAGGTGTGTGGGCACGGTTTCCGTGCGATGGCCTGTAGCGCATTAATTGAAGCAGGATTTTGGTCCAAGGATGCGGTTGAGCGTCAGATGAGCCATCAAGAAAGAAACTCAGTCAGGGCTGCCTATATACATAAAGCTGAACATCTTGATGAACGCCGTCTAATGGTTCAGTGGTGGGCAGATTATCTTGATGCTTTGAGGACGCGAGCAGTTTCTCCCTTTGACTTCAAAAAAGAGTAAATTCCAAACCTTCTGAGGAATCACGATTGCTGATACCTCATCAACCTTTTTAAGTTTCGATGGTTGTTGGGGTATCTTTCTTATTTATGCTCTGGCTAATATATTACTTCTGAATTTTGCCTATTTTCAGGGGGGGAAATGCAAAACTGGAAGCCAGAGCATACCAAAGAGATCAAAGCGTGGTTGAACATTGATACTTATCGTAAATTCGAGGGAGTATCGTTGTTACTTTTGTATCATGAACTCTGGGCAAGAACACTGTTCTTCAAGACTAATAGAGAAGGTTTTGAGCAAAAGGCATTTCTAAATTACCAGCAGCAAATATTCAACGGTGATCCTTTCCTTATTGAAGAGGAAAGGCTTGGTTATTTAAATATGGAGCATCAATTGCTCGATCCACCACATTTTCTATTGACCAATACAGAGGAAATAGCGTTATGGAGTATTGTGGCAATGAAACGTGGAATGTTTTTCTGGAAAGGAGGGGATGATTACGAAATTAATAAAAGTTACTCTGAGATCCCTCTTTCAGAATCAATGCCTGACTTTTTTAAGAGTTCAATTTTGTTGGAGTTAGATTTAGAAAGTGGGACGGATGAACAAATTGCAGAGTCTTTAAAATCTGCATTGCCTCAATGGCGAAAGTTTAAGGGTGTGTCTCCCAATCCTGTTGAGACTATGCGTTTCGGGTATGGAGTAATAAAAAAAATCATTAACTATCGGCTGATCCCAATGCTGGACATACTCTTTTGGGCTTCATGCAATGACGTTCGAATATCAGAAGATAGACTTTCACGTTTACTTTATACCGATGACGACGACGAATCACAGACCAGGCTTCATTATCAAATAAAAGACACAGATCGACCACTTGCAATGAAAGCTATTACAAAGGATTTTATTCGACAGTTTAATTTTTTTATAAATAAAAACAGTGTGTTAAAAAATATGAGAGTTTCAGATGTGATGAAACTCACTGATTCTGAGTGAGCTCCACTTCCTCAAACTCATCCCGAGGGAACTCGCATGGTTCCCTTGTTTTGGCCCTCACTATTTTTCTCTTCTAATCAATTCTAAAGTCACTCCATCGAAGTAAAGCATGGAGAACTGACAATGAACAACCAAACAACCCGCCTTATTCGTCTACCTGAAGTCATGAACCGAACTGGTTATGGTAAAGCTTGGATCTACCGCCTGATCAGCGAGGGGCGCTTTCCTGCCCCAATAAAGATAGGAATTCGATCTGTGGCCTTCATTGAAGAAGAAATTGATGAATGGATTCAAACCGCAATAGATAAAACAAGAAAAAATGCTGCTTAACTCACTTTTACTACAAGGATATCAAAATGAGAATTGAACAATTTATAAGTGAAGAATGCACAATGACCGGTGTTGAGTTAGAAATATACTCAGAGATCTTTGATTTAAAGATATTGGATGCTCTTTCAGATAATGACCTTCACAGGAGGATAGGATATTGGTTAAGTCAATATTTTGAAGGGGATATTAGAGGCGTATTTGAAGAGATAAGTAAGATTAATATATTTGAGCAATCAATTGTCTACGAGACATTTATTCTTTTGATTAAGTCTCGCCGAGAATTAAAATTATTAGCAATAAGAATTATGAAATATCAGTTAGAATTAAGATATTGTCAATAATTGCATGTTTTTTTTAAAAAAATTACACTTAGAAATTTGAGCTACTTGTGAAGTGATGAATGAAATGTAAAATTTAAATGATAAGAATAGAAATGAATTTAAAATAATACTTTACTGAAATTCTGAGTGCCTTATTCTACTTTGATTCGACACTCATTTCTAAGATAAAAATATAATCAGAATATTGAATGGGAGCTATAGTCTTCTTTTGTCACTTTTTTTTGTAGGGCTTTTCGATACGCAATGTAATAATAATTCCCTATCTTGATTTGCTTGGTGAGATAATTTCAAAGTGTCGACTCTTTTTTGTATGTCAGAGAAATCATTGAATATTACATCTTGTAATATATGTTCACCCTTGTCATTTTTCACGACTATATCTTTACCAAGTATATAGTTAAGTAGGTCTGTTATCTTACAGGGTATTTCAATATCTGATTCGATAATTTCATCAATTAGTAATTCTATAAAATCTACAAACTCTCGGGTGGATAAAGTAAGTAAGTATTTATCACAGAAATTAAAGCTACTAATTCTCCCGATCTCATTCTTAAATAACATTTCATTATCGTAAAAGTAATATTTTATGTGCTCAATGTTGTTTTTTACATCAATCATAGCGATCCTCGATAATATTTTATTAATATAAATAAATTAACATGATAAAAGTAAATAATGGAATAATTTCACCATGGCAATACAACAAGGAGTGTATATATATGAATGCTATATCCACTCCATATTTTTTAAAAAGGAATGTCGTCACGGTTACATTGCATTCTTTTTTCATTTTTTGATTCAATAACTGATCTGTCAGATTTTCTTTTTGCACTATAAATATTAAATGAATTATCAAAATCCTCGGTTTCTACTTTTGATTTTTTAAACTTATCCATTTGTTCGTCAATGAATTTATGAGGAATTCCTTTTACACATAAATTAGAGTTCAAATAAACATGACCATTTTCTGTATCACGGATTAATATTTTATTATCAAATAGCTCTTTAAAAGCTCTGGATACATTAGATTTATGCAATCCTAAATCCTCCGCTATTCTCGATTGGGAAAAATTGACAAGGATATTACCATAGTCAAGGATAGAGAAAAGATAGATAGTGATTCTGAAAGAAGTAGGCGTTAGCTTCATTTTTGCCAGCGTTCCAACATTCGTTTTAAATACCACGGAAAAGTCATCTTTAAATGAAGTTTTCTTCTTCGTGCTGGCTTTTATTGTAATTTCTTCCAATTCATCTACTGTGACATCTAACGCTTTAGCAATAGCAGACTTTTGTTCTTTTGTTATGGTTAAATTTGTATTCATTATAATATTTCCTTTTTGTTGTTGGTCTGATAATATATATTGCATATTTAAATAAAATGTCAAATATATTTTATAAAAAACAAGAATATTTTATCCATGCCGATATGAGAATTATTAAATGTATTACTATGGTAGTGAGTTTAAAATTTATAGTTATACAATAAATAATTTTTTGTCATGAAATTTATTATCATACATTGAGTGTAATATTATGATTTATATGGTTTTATCTCTATCTGTTCACGCAAGATAAAAGATAAATAAAGAAATAAGAAACCAGAGCTTCGCTCCTAATGGCTGAAAGGTTGCATAGTATTACTAAATTAAAAGTAACACTTAACTCGTTTTACTCTTGTGTGCAGGGATAATGAAGCCTGCGCAACGTCTGTGTTGCGCTTATGGGCTTCTGGTCAGTGTTATAATATTGTTTTGACGTTTCATTTTGAATATCACCGCAAATTATAAACCCTACAATGGTGCCCATGGATCAGTCAGGAAGAATGAGTTTTTAATAGAAATTTATGGCACCAAACGAAGGAGGGATTATTGTATTTTCTGGCTATGTAAACCGGCATACGCCGGAAAACCTCTGGAAAATCCTGGCTGTTTCAGCGAATGAGTGCTGTGGGCACTCAGTGGCGCTGCGGGAAAGCTGGTAATGGGTATTGCCAGATAATATCAATACGCATTGTATTAGAGTCCTGAGGGCGATAGCTGGTGCGTAGCACCTGGTCAGAAAGTTTCCAAAGATGTTGGGTTTTAATTGTTACTGACATACAGCAATGGTTTTTTTTAAGTGTAGTTATTGCATGTAGTTAATTTTAAATAAAATAATTTATATGTAGTTTATATTTTAAAATAAAAAATTAAGGAAATTATCTAATTTAATGTTTATTTTAGGAAAGTTGAATATATTGGCGTGTTGGTGGGTTTGGTGTGGGGATCTACTAAAAATGAAAGTATTTGCTAATTTTCAATACGTTGTTCATAACATAAAATGACAGATGGCCGATTAAGACAAGAGTTTACAAATATTATAGAATGTTTTCCAGAAGGATGATTAACTCTATTGACAAAGTGATTTTATATGTTATTAATTTATTATAAAGGAATGGTGAATATGCAAGGATGCAACTTATGGACAATAAAAATGAGTATTTTTCGAAAGAAGAAAAACTAATAAAGCTTATTGATAGATATATTTCTGATTCATACAAGCATGATGATGATATTTTCACATATAAGTTATATCTAATTTTCGTAGGATATCACCTAAAATATTTTTACCCAAACTCTCAGTATTGTTGCTCTATTTCTAATATTGACAACATTATGCATATGTTTTGTAGTGTGTTTAAATGCATGAAAAGAAACTTTATACATGATTTACAAAATAAAGAATTTATTTTTGTTCAGTTGAACGCACTTGTGGATTACATCGAAGGGAATCAACTTAGATTAGAGCAAGTATATGCAGAATTAAAAGTTCAGTATGAATTGAAAGAGATCAGCAGTCGTGTCACAAAGGTATGTAAACCTAAAAGGCCAAGGTTGTGATGCTTCTATCAATAAAGCTCCCTTCTGGGAGCTCTGTTGACAAATTAATCATTAATTACCAATTGCTTTCCATCCATCATCAGTTTTCAGTAATCTCACTGTGGTTGTTCTGTTTTCATTATTAATTGCTACTTCTGCATTACATTTATAATTTTTATCAGACTCTTTTATGCAATCAATTTTCTTAACAGATTTTAGCGTTCTAAGCATATCTTGTGATGCATTTGGATTAATAGCTCGAATTGCAGAATTTCCACTTTCTAAAGATTTGTTTAATGCACTGAATAGATCTTGCTCTGAGGGTTCGCTATCGCAACCAGAGAGAAGAAAAGAAGAAATTATGACTGCAACAAAAGTATATTTTTTCATTTTATTTTCCATATAAAAATACGCCTACAGAGTTTTTTTCTTGAAACTTCCATTTCCGACTTCTTTTTCGATTCTCGATGTATGGCTGGCTAAAGTAAAATCACTTGTACCGATCGATGCAACGATGTTGATAGATGAAAGCTATCATAAATCAAATATTGATCTGTGAAACCGATCAATATTTCTCAAAAAAAATCAATAGATTAATGCATGAGGTTTTGACTGTTATCACTGGGGGTTATGCAACATACTGTTATATAAGCTTTTTAATATTTTCAGTAAGCTGCGGTTGTATCGATGGGATTAATGCGTGGACTGTCAGGACTCTCTTGAATTTTTGGAAAGAATTTATCAAGTAAAAACCGAACATTTTCAATGTATTAATGTAAATCACCCAAGAACTAAATCGATTGAACTTTACTGCTTTCTTGCTCTTAGCATTTTGTAAATCGAGGACAGCATCGATTATGCGTTTCCGTTTATCTTCTATAGCAACAATATTGGGCGTAAAAGATGATGTAGGTGCACGAGAAACCGTTACGGGAGGGGGGAAAGCTATGGAAGAAGAAAGAGAAGCTATTTTCTCAGAAATAGTTAGTGATTCTTTCGTTGTATTGTTTACCTTTTTAGCAGGAGCAGGAGCAGGAGCAACTGGCCCGGTATGCAACAGTAGCGAGTTGTCGCGTTCAGACTCGTAGTTGAGGAGCTTTTGAAGATTCGCCCATGAATACATTTTACCGAGTTGAGATGCTTTGAATGCAATGCCTTGGTAGAAGAATGAGAACCCGTTCATTTTTCCTGTGGAAGCGACATTGGCTTTACAGGTCACTTGGCTATCTTCGAGCCGCTTGATAAAAGTTTCTAAATCGGGTTTATCAACCAAACTTTTATCAATGATCTGTTGTAGGGATTTCTTAGGGCAGGGTGAAGACGTTCGTGCTTCAAGCATCTCTTCGCGGCGTGAAAGCTTTCGCTTCGCTTGCTTTGACTCTATGGAAGCTGCAGATTTTGTTGCTGTTAGATTGTGAGCGATTTCGAGTTCGTTGATGATACGAGTGCTGATTAAGTTCTCATTACGACCGAGGTAGAGCTTGCCATTAGCCACATCTATACGGCTCGCAATGATATGAATATGTTGACCAGCAGCATCGTCGTGTAGGACATAGCAACGGAGATGAGTATCACTAAACCCCATGCGTTTCATATAGTCGTCTGCGATACAAGTCCACTGTTCGGTCGTAAGTGATTCGCTCGTGGGTAAGCGAAGCGAATTGTGCCACACGGGTTTCTGAACATCAGTGCGAAGCTGTTCGCTTGTATCGAATTCAGCGATAAGATCATTGGCTAAATCACTCAGCATGTTGCCACCGATTACAGTTGGATCAGTTTTATGGTGAGATGCTTGCTTCAATGCATAGAGAACAACACCAACGAAGCTTTTACCACGCCTAATCTTTTGCATTCCCTTCATTAGAAGATACTCCCTGACTGTTTACACTAATCAATTTCTGGCGAAGCTCACGAATCTGTCTTTGGATTACGAAGATCTCTGTTTTCGTTAGCGGACTACTACTGCTTTTGTTGTCGAGATGGACAAGTATTCTGTTCAGCTTCTGCGACAAATCTCCAAAGCATTTCCATGCTTCGATATTGATGGATGGAACAATAGGAGGTAGCCGGTGTAGTAATGCCATGCGAAGCCATTCACCTTTTTTTTTGCCTCCACGTTTTTCGTTGAGAAGTTCCAATTCTTCCTTATTAAACCTGACACTGACGCAATAGTTTCTCAAAGCATCGATTGGTATCTTTTCAGTATTAAATTTTCCGCGACGAGATGATTTGGATAGATCTATTTCTAATGTTCTTTGTATTTCACTCATATAAACTCCATTTTAAATAAATGATTAGTGTTTTTAATCACAATGCGTATATTCCTTATGCATGCAGTGTTATAACCATTTGTATAACGGATGTGAATATTGTCAATAGCTTCGCATACTACTTGGAATTTTTTTTCAACCGAAGGGCAGAAAAAACAAGGCAACACTTGGAAGCAAGCGCAGCAGCTTCGGAGTGTTAGCCCTTGCTTTTTATATTAATAATAATGTTCATCTGCCTTATTTACAGCTCGTCCTTAATACGAGTCTGGGAATAATTTAGAAATGTGGCCGATTTAACAGGGTGGGAATTAACCCATTCAAAAAGCCTATTTAAATATTAAGGTGCTAATTTCAGACTTGTCTTAGATAAATATCTTTTGGTGATCGTGACTTATTAAGTGTAAGAGAGGTAAATAGTAATTTTACTGTTAACGTTTGAGACTGTTTTATAATATCTGATTTTTAAAATGATATGTTTTTTAAATAATGTTTCTTTGTTTATTATTTTTGTATTCACTCATGTAATTATAAGACATATGTTATAAGAGGTAAATATGATAATGAAAGGCAGTAACTAATTATTTATAGTTACTTAATTCGGAAGGGTAACTTTGGCCATGCAGTGTTTAACACTCTATGTTTACATATTAGTAATAGATGAAATTAAAGAATATAATTTATGTTTATAACAGTTTGTTGTTTAAAAAATAAGAAATAATAAGAGCAGCTTCAAAAACCTCAAGACTTGAATGAATTTGGCATGAGTGAAACTATTCATATTAATTAATGCAACCATAAATCGGTTGGGTTAATTTACAAGCAGGATAATGGCTTGATGTAGCCTTTGGATTGTGATATCAGACGGTATACGGTAAAATCTTGTTTAAGGTCATTATTGTTTAGAAGAGCGAAGGATAAATTGAATAAAATCAAGGCCATAGATCTGTTTTCAGGTGCGGGAGGCTTTTCGTTAGCCGCTCTGGATCTGGGTATTGAAATTTTAGCTGCAATAGAATTTGATAAAGATGCATGTGATACATATAACAAAAATTTAATTCAAAAAAGAGAACATAGCATTAAATTATTAAATAAAGATATTATGACTATATCTCCTGATGAATTAATGGACAGCTTACAACTCAAAAAAAGAGAATTGGATCTGATCATTGGAGGCCCACCTTGCCAAGGATTTTCCTCACATAGAATAAAAAATGCTGGTGTTAATGATCCAAGGAACGAATTGCTTATTCGCTACTATGATTTTGTTAAAATATTTCAACCTAAAATGTTTCTTGTAGAAAACGTTCCGGGTTTGCTTTGGGAAAAACATAAAGATTACCTAAGTAATTTCAACACACTTGCAGAGAATAGCGGTTACAAAATTGTTGGACCATTAAAATTGAATGCTAAAGATTTTGGAGTTCCTCAAAATAGAAATCGAGTATTCATCTTAGGTCTTAGAGATGACATTCTTCTTAAAGAGAAGGACTGGCCACCTTCTCCTACTCATTTTAAAGATAAAAGTCCTCGTTGGATTAATGCTTCTGAAGTTTTTGAAAAACCATCGCCGATTATCCTTGAAAAAATATCTACTGTTTTAGGTGAGAGGGAAACTAAAAAATTAAAATTCAAATTCAAAAAAACTCA
>Ga0105251_10000652_pt1 | contig 31993 bp, 26 predicted proteins | sample KBSS64metaG_FD_80424 | JGI IMG/M metagenome (GOLD analysis project Ga0105251, IMG submission 80424) | Switchgrass rhizosphere microbial communities from Kellogg Biological Station, Michigan, USA - KBS S6-4 metaG | ecosystem: Host-associated > Plants > Roots > Rhizosphere > Soil | place...
GCGCCGGCGTGAACTCCTTGCACGTGAACGGGCCCGTGCCGTTGCCTTTGGAGAAGTCCGTCGTATTCGCGGCGACGATCACCAGATGCGGAATCGCGAGCAGCGCGGGAAGATCGACGTTCGGCTCGGTCAACGTGATCTCGACCTTCAGCGGCCCCGCCGCCTTGACCGAGCTGATGCCATCGACGATCGACTTCGCCTTCGATGCCGTCGCCGGATCCTTGTGGCGCATCAGCGAAAAAACGACATCGTCGGATGTGAAGGGCTTGCCGTCGTGGAAATGCACGTTGGGCCGAAGCGTGACGGTCCATTTCACGAAGTCGTCGGATTCGAGCTTTTCCGCGAGCGCGTTCTGCGTCTTGAAGTCGGCGTCGAGTTCGGTGAGGCCGCTATAGAACATGTACGCGCGTGAATAGTCGCCGGTATGCGTGCCCTTCGCGGGATCGAGCGAATCCATGAGCGACTGGTTCGCCAGCGCCACGCGGATGCGTCCGCCGCGTTGCGGCGCGGGCTCCGTCGCGGCGAACGCGAGTGACGATGCGCCCGGCAGGATGAGCGTCGCCGCGCCCGCGGCGGCCAGCGTCTTCATCGCCTTGCGGCGGCCAGGATCGGCGACTACGAGTTCCTTCGGCAATATCATGGTCAGCCTCGCTCGGTCATGTCGTTATGCGGATGGTATGGCGGATACGATGCAACCGGCCTTCACAGCGCGAGGCATAGCCTGTAGGCGTCGTAGATGGCCGTGTGAATGTCGCGCGACGCGCTCGCGTCGCCAATGCGGTAAAGATGGAACTGTCCTTCTTCGCCCTTCTGCACTTCGGGCTGCGGCTTGCCCGTGGCGAACGCTTCGAGATCGGTGTAGCCGTCGTTGACGGAATACATGCGCGTCGCCTCGAACAGATCATCGACTGCGAGCATGCCGCGCTCCACGACGACATGATCCGCTTCCATCTCCACGAGATCATTCGTCAGGTGATGACGGAACACGGCCCGGCGCTTGCCGGTATCGGACGTGCTCACTTCGATGAGCTCGATGTTCGTGCGCACGGGCACGTCCCAGCGCGCGATATTGCGCATCCAGACCTGATCGTCGCCGCGGCCGCCGGTTTCCTGCGCCGGCATGCTGTCGATGAGCGCGAGCGATACATCGAGGCCCGCATAGACATAACGCTCCGCGCACAGATAAGCGTTGTGGCGGCCGGTGCCGTCGTACACGAGCACGCTGCCTTCGCGCGGCGGCGTGTCCGTGAGCGCGTCGAAGACCGACTTGCACAGCTCGCCGCCCGGCAGCGCATCGAGATTGGGCAGACCGCCCGTCGCGATGATGACGACATCCGCGCCATGATCGAGCACGTCGCTCAGTTCGGCGTAGTGGTTATAGCGCACGTCTACGCCGAGCTTTTCGATCTGCGCCACGCGCCAGTCCACGATGCCGATGAGGTCGCGCCGCCAGCTTCCCGTCGCCGCCAGCAGCATCTGTCCGCCCGCCGTCGAGTTCGCTTCGAGCACGGTGACGTGATGGCCGCGCGTCGCGCAGATGCGCGCAGCTTCGAGACCCGCCGGTCCCGCGCCTACGATGAGCACGCGCTTCTTCCGCGCGGCTTCGGGTATGTCATGCGTGAGATAGGTCTCGCGCGACGTCGCCGGATTATGGATGCACGTCGCGCGGAAGTTGCGGCAAAACGATGCGCCGACGCACGGCCGCGCCTCGTCCTCCTTGCCCGCTGCGACGAGCTTCACGAGATGCGGCTCCGCGATATGCGCGCGCGTCATGCCGACCATGTCGAGCAGGCCTTCGCGGATCGCGTAGCGCGCGGTGGCGAGATCGGCGATCTTCGCTGCATGAAACACGGGCAGATCGACTGCGCGCTTGAATGCGGCGGCTTTCGGCAGCCACGGCGCGGACGGCACGAACATCCCCGGCATGGAATTGACCGCGAGCGACATCTTCGTGTCCATGCGCCCGAACGTGACGTTGAAGAAGTCGAAAAGACCCGTGCCTTGCAGAATGCGCGACATCTCCAGCCCTTCCTCGAAGCTGCATCCGTCTTCGAGCGCGAAGCGAAAGCCGACGATGAAATCATCGCCCACCTGCTTGCGAATTTCCTCGTGAACCTCAATCGCGAAGCGCACGCGATTCGCCGTCGAGCCGCCGTATTTGTCGGTGCGCAGGTTCACGGTCGGGTCCATGAACTGGCCGATGAGATGACCGCCCGCATGCGATTCGATGCCGTCGAGGCCGCCATCGCGGCAGCGCTTCGCCGCGAGGCCAAAGTCGCGGATCACGCGTTTGATGTCCGCGTCGTGGATTGCTTGCGGCATGGCGCGGTGCAGCGTTTCACGCACGGCCGATGGCGCGATCATCGGCAGCCACGGCTCCGTGTACGCATCGCCGCGCCGCCCGAGATGCGTGATCTGGCACATGAGCGCCGCGCCGTGCGTGTGGATGCGATCGGAAAAGCGCCGCAGATGCGGCACCACGGCGTCGGTTCCGACGTTGATCTGCTGGAACGTGTTCGGACTGTCGAGGCTGACGTTCGACGACCCGCCGAACATCGTCAGCGCGATACCCCCTTTCGCCTTTTCCTCGTGATACCGTTGATAGACCTCCTGCGGGAATTCGTCGCGCGTCAGACGGCTTGCGTGACTCGTGCTCATCACACGATTTTTGAACACGAGATGCCTGAGTGCGAATGGCTGAAGCAACGGGTCCGACGAAGCAGTAGTCATGGCCTGCCAGATGAAGTGAGCGTCGGACTCAAGGTAAGGAGGTCAATATGCGCCGTCAAATTACAAATCGATGCATGCCCCATAACATGGTGTTGTATGAGTCTGCGACTTCCCTCGCTTCAGGCACTGGTCGTTTTCGAAACATCCGCGCGGCTGCTGAGCTTCACCAAGGCAGCCGGCGAACTCAACGTAACGCCCGTCGCGGTGAGCCGCATGGTGGCGCGGCTTGAAGACGCGCTCGGCTTCAGGCTCTTCGAGCGCACGAAGCTAGGGCTAACCCTGACCGATCGCGGTGCAACATTGCAGCACGCCGTGGCTTCCGGCTTCGGGCAGATCGGCGACACCATCGAGGAACTCAAGCGCGACCACGCGCAAGGCGAGATCGTCACGCTGTCGCTTGCAAGCGGTTTCGCCGCGTTATGGCTCCTGCCGCGATACGCCGAGTTTCGCCGTGCGTTTCCTTCCGTCAATCTGCGCTTGCAGGTGATGGCGGGACGGTTGTATGGACCGCTCGAAGATGCGGACCTCGGCATCCGGCTGCATGGTCCGGGTTCGGACAAGGACCCGCTTCTGCTGTGTCCGGAGATCATCGTGCCCGTCTGTAGTTCGAACTATCTGGCGCAGTTCGGTCCGCTCGATGCACCGAAGAGCATCGACGGTCACGCCTACATTCATCTCGACGTGACCACGCTCTCATGGGCTGATTTTCATCGGGCGACGGGACTCTCGGAGAAAGGCATCGGCGAAGCGGTGCATCACACCGACCCGGGACTTGCCGTGCAATGCGCGATGCTCGGCCAGGGCGTCGTGCTCGGCTGGCTGCTCGCGGTCGCGGCGCCGCTCAACGAGGGCAAGGTCATTCCCGCGTGGGATCGCTATATCGAAACGGGCTCCAATTACGTGCTCGAATTTCGCTCGTCGAATCCGTCGGAGAGCGCGCGCGCGGTGGCGCGGTGGCTCATCGACGAGATGAAGAAGGAACTCGACGACGCGCGGCGCGTGCTGGCTTTGTTGAAAGCGGTGCCCAAGCACCGCGTCGATCATGCGAGCACGCTTTGAGCGTCGTCATGACGCCGCTGCCGACGCGCGCTCGCGCTGCCAGCAGCGCAGGCCGAAGAGCGGCACGACGCCATAAGCGTGATCGAGCATGTCCGACAGCAGGCTTTCGTATCGCTCCCAACGTATCTCGTCGATAAACACGCAAATCTCCAGCGCGACGATGGGCGCCGTCGACTGCACCTGGCGAATCACGAGCGGCATGTCACGGCGCACGGCCGGATGCTCACGGAAATATCCGCTGAGATAGAGCCTGTACAAGCCGAGGTTCGTGCGGCGCTCGCCTTCGGGCATCGCGAGCGGTCGTTCGAATGATTCGCGCAGCCGCGCGAGCAAGGCATCGTCGGGGAAGCGGATGGTATCCACATCGAAGTGAATCGCGTGCCGCAGGCGCCGCCCGCCGGACGCGATCATGCCGCGCCAGTTCTTCACGCTGTTGGTCAGGAGAAGCTGGCTCGGCAGCATGACGACCGTGTTGTCGAAGTTGCGCACCTTGATCGTGTTCAGCGCGATGTCGATCACGATGCCATCGGCGACGAATCCCGGCACTTCGATCCAGTCGCCCACGCGCAGCATGTCGTAGGCCGCGAGCTGAATGCTGGCGACGAAGCCGAGGAGCGAGTCGCGAAAGATGATGATGAGCAGCGCCGTGACGGCCGAGAGACCGGTGAGCAGATAAACCGGCGAACGCTCCAGCAGCAACGACACCACCGCGATCAGCGCGACCAGATATACGACGATGGTCGCGATTTGCAGAAAGCTCTTGATCGGCCGTTCGCTCGCGGAAGGAAAGTGGCTGTATCGCTCGTCGATGCTGTCGCGCAACGCGAGCGCCGCGCGCACGAGCGTATAGACCATGTAGCAGGCTGCAAGGATGGCCAGCGGGTGGCCGAGCGCAGGAATGACCGGGAACGAGAGGCCGGAGAGCAACGGCGCCGACGCATAGATGATTGCCGCGGGCACGAGCGGCGCGAGCCGGTGAAACACGCGATGACGCTCCGCCGCGATCAGCCACTTGCGCCCTTCCTTGCGTGCGAGCCGGCCGACGATCAGGAGCATGATCGAGCGCGTCACGTAGTAGCAGATCACGCTCGCCAGCAGGATCGCCAGTAGCAGGGCGGCCACCAGCAGTGTCGCGACGAGCCAGCTCTCGGTGGCGACGTGGACTTGCCAGTCCGGTCCGACTTCGAAACGCAAGGTGTTGCCGAACATGGACGCTCCCGATGTGGGCGAAGCGAAATGATTATTCAGGCGAATCGGACGTGGCACTTGCTCCGCTGGCTATTGTAGTAGCGTCGTCTTGATCATCGGGTGCCCATGTGACGCACGAAGGTACTTCGCATCTGCGGATTTTCCCGCTAGAATTCGGTCCCCTTTGCCCAGGTGGCGGAATTGGTAGACGCACTATCTTGAGGGGGTAGCGCCGCGAGGCGTGCGGGTTCGAGTCCCGCCCTGGGCACCAGTCGCATCGGCGACGACTTCCGTTTTCTTCTGTTCCTTGCGTCCCGAACGTGCCTTGTGCATCTCCGGCGGCGCAGTCAGGCCCGCTACAGCCGCCCCCGACTGCATCAGAAACTCCCTGAATGCATTGGCGACCTGAGGCAGGCGCCGCTCCGACATATGCACCACATGCCACGCCCGCTCGATCGGCGTAGATGGCACGGGCAGCGTCGCGAGCAAGCCCGCCTGCATCTCGAGCGCGCACGCGTGCAGCGAAAGAAACGCGACGCCGAGTCCCGCTTCGACGAGTTGCTTGATCGCCTCGTTGCTCGATAGCTCCGATGCGGCATGCAGCTTCAATCCCGCTTCCTTGAAAAGCCCTTCGATCGCGACACGCGTGCCCGAGCCGCGCTCCCGGACGAGCAGATTCGCCGATTCGACATCGGTCAGGCTCAGGCGCCTGGCGTGCATGAGCGGATGCGACGGCGCGGCGACGAACGCCATCGGATGCTTCGCGAATGCCGCCGCGTTCGTGCGCAATTCGCGCGGCTGACGTCCCATGATCGCGAGATCGATTTCATTCGTCGCGAGCATGCGCACGATGTCATCGCGATTGCCGATGCGGAACTGCAGCTTCACGCCGGGCCGGTCTTTCGTGAAGCGCACGAGCAGCGGCGGCACGAGATACTCCGCCGTCGTGATCGCGCCGATGCGCAGCGTGCCCCCCAGCTCGCCGCGCAGCGCCGCCACTTCCTCGCCGGCTTCATTCCACAGGCTCAGAATCTCGTTCGCATAACGCGCCATCACCTCGCCCGCGGCCGTCAACTGCACCTCGCGCCCTACCCTGCGCAAGAGCGGGGTGCCGGCCGCCTCGCCCAGCAGCGAAATCTGCAGCGACACCGCCGGCTGCGTGAGATGCAGTTCGTCGGCGGCGCCCGAGATGCTGCCCACGCGCGCAACGGTCTGCAGCGTGCGCAACTGGCGGAAAGTCGTCGTCTTTAACATTAGTGAAAACTTATGAGTCGGCGATAAATACTCAATGGCGCAAATGTTTTCGCGACCTTATATTTTTTCCAACGAGGTCGTCAAGCATCCACAGCACTCCCGGGAGGTCCATGATGTTGAATCCGTATGCGCAACAGCAGGTCGATTCGCCCCATCGCATCGTCGTCGTGGGCGGCGGGGCCGCCGGGCTGGAGCTCGCGACGCGTCTGGGCAATGGCGTCGGCAAGCGGCGCCGCGCCGAAGTGATCCTCATCGACCGTTTCCCGACACACTTCTGGAAGCCGCTTCTGCACGAAGTCGCATCAGGCCAGATCGACGCGTCGAGCCATCAGATCGATTACGCCGCGCATGCGAAGTGGAATCACTTCCGCTTCGAGCAGGGCGCGCTCGCGAGCATCGATCGCGGCCGCCGCGAGATCGTCATCGACGAGACGACCGATATCGACGGACGTCCGCTCCTGCCGAAGCGAACGCTCGCATTCGATACGCTCGTGCTCGCGCTCGGCAGCGTGACGAACTTCTTCTCGATTCCGGGCGCCGAACAGCACGCATTGACGCTTGAGACGGTGGAGCAGGCAGAGACGTTCAGGCGGCGTCTGCTGTCGAGCCTGCTGCGCTCGAGTCACGCGCGGCACGCGACGCCCGGCGCGAGCGCGACACCTGTTTCGGTGACGGTGATCGGCGGCGGCGCGACCGGCGTCGAACTGGCCGCCGCGCTGCGTGGCTCGGCCGAAATGTTGCGCGACTATCACCTCGCCTCGCTCGATCCGGCGCGTGACATCCGCATTCGCCTGCTGGAAGGCGCGCCGCGCGTGCTGCCCGCGCTGCCCGAGCGCATTTCGGCGCGCGCCCAGGACGTGCTCGCCGGGCTCGGCGTCGAGGTTCGGCTGGGCTGCCGTGTGCGCGCGGTCGATGCGAATGCCGTTTCAACCGTGGACGGCGAAACGCTCGCCAGCGACATCACGATCTGGGCCGCGGGCGTGGAAGGGCCGCCCGTGCTGCGCACGCTCGAAGGACTGCCGTTGAACAGGCTCGGGCAGGTCATCGTCGATGCAACGCTGCAGGTCGAACCCGGCTCGGGCATCTACGCGATGGGCGACTGCGCCGCGTGCGCCGCATCGAAAGGCGACGCGCTCGTGCCGCCGCGCGCGCAGGCCGCCTGGCAGCAGGCCGTCTATCTCGCCGATGCGCTCGCGCGCCGCCTCGACGATTGCGCCGTGCCGCTTTTCTCCTATCGCGATCAAGGCACGCTCATTTCCTTCGGACGCGCGGGCGCGGCCGGCGCGCTGATGAGCGAGTTGCTGCGGCAGCCGCTTTTCATCGACGGATGGTTCGCGGCGTCGTGCTACCGGCATCTGTATCGCCGGCACATCATGGGTCTCACGGGTGTCAAGCGAGCCGTGATGTATGCCGCGAGCCAATGGCTGCGCGAACGCGTGCGGCCCACGGTGAAGCTGAACTGAGGCGGCGACTGTCCGCGCAAGCCCGCGTGAACGGGCTGCCGTTTCACCGCATCGCCACGGCCTCGCCAGGCTGCGAGCGGCCCGACACGAGGCATTGCGACCTGAATGCGTCGCGCTGGCTGCTCGCGGCGGCATGACTGAAACCCTTGCTCAGGGCGTCGAATTCGACTTGCGCGGCGCTCTGGGCACACGAGGCCGCGCCGATGTCGTGTCCCTGCGCGTGAAGCATGGCGCGATCGGCGACGAGGTACGCGACGAGTGCGAATACGACGGCCTTGAATGTTTTCTTCATGCTTGTCTCCTTGCGGTCTAGGCTAAGGGCCAGCGGGCCGCGGGCAAATCAGGGCAACCCCGGAGCGAACGAATGTTTGATTCGATGCGGCGCGCGTCGGACCGATAAGCGGTAAAAAATGTCAATGCCGTCCGGCGCAATGAATTTGATACGCCGCAACGTCCCCAAAATCTTTTCTTTTGGGTTATCCTCGTTAACCCTTAGGAATACGCCTAGCGTATTCGGGTTGCGCTTGCGGATTCAACCTTCCGCGCATCTCGTCCCGTCTTACATTCCACTGTCACCGCGCCTTTCCCGCGAGCACGCCATTGCGTGCTAACCGTGCTTTGCGCCTGATTAGAACCAAGCTTATGCATCTGCCGTCCGTTCTCAGCTTTCTCATCTGGATTCCAGTGGTGTCGGGCATCTTCGTGCTGACGTTCAGCGCGTCGGCCACGCTTTCGCGCGCCGTCGCCCTGTGCGGCGCGATGCTCGGCCTGCTGCCGGTCGTGCCGCTGCTGTCGCGCTTCGACGCCTCTTCCAGCGCGATGCAGTTCGTCGAGCGCATCGAGTGGCTGCCGCAGTTCGGCATCTCGTACCATCTGGGTGTCGACGGTATTTCGCTGTGGTTCACCGTGCTGACGGCGGTAACGACGCTCATCATCTTCATCGCGTCGTGGCAGTCGGTCACGAAGCAGGTCGCGCAGTACTACGGCGCGTTTCTCGTGCTCTCGGGCTGCATGCAGGGCGTGTTCGCGTCGCTCGACGGCATGCTGTTCTTCGTGTTTTTCGAGGCGTCGCTGATTCCGCTGTATCTGCTGATCGGCACATGGGGCGGCGAGCGGCGCGTGTACGCGGCCATTCGCTTCTTCTTTTTCTCGCTGCTCGGCTCGCTCGCGATGCTGGCCGCGCTGATCTATCTCTGGACGCAGGCGCATACCTTCGACATCGACGCATGGCGCCATCTGAAGCTCGGCTTCGCGCCGCAGATCGTCGTCTTCGTCTGCTTCCTCGCGGCTTTCTCGGTGAAGGTGCCGATGTGGCCGGTTCACACGTGGCTCCCCGATGTGAATTCGGAAGGCCCGACAGGCGCGGCAATTCTGCTCGGCATGCTCAAGATCGGCGGCTACGGCATGTTGCGCTACGTGTTGCCGATCGTGCCCGACGCATCCCACTTCTTCGCCCCGGCGATGATCGCGCTGTCGCTCGTCGCCGTCATCTACGGCAGTCTCGTCGCGCTCGTGCAGACGGACATGCGCAAGCTGCTCGCATACTCGGCGGTCGCGCACATGGGTCTCGTGACGCTCGGCCTCTTCACGTTCGACCGCATGGGCACCGAAGGCGCGGTCGTGCAGATGCTGTCGTACGGCATCGTGTCCGGCGCGATGCTGTTGTGCACCGGCGTACTGGTCGAGCGCACGAAGAACGGTTCGATCGATGCCTACGGCGGCGTCGCCAACACGATGCCCCGCTTCGCCGTCTGCGCGATGCTGTTCTCGATGGCCAACGTCGGCCTGCCGGGGACCTCGGGTTTCGTCGGCGAGTTTCTGGTGCTGATGGGCGCGATCCGCCTGAATTTCTGGATCGGCGCGGCAGCCGCTTCGTCGCTGATTCTGAGCGCGGCCTACACGCTGTGGATGGTCAAGCGCGTGATCTTCGGCGCGGTGAAGAACGAGCGCGTGGCCGGCCTGCGCGATCTCGGCAAGCGCGAGCTCGCGCTGTTCGGCGCGATGGCCGTGCTCGTGCTCGCGATCGGCGTTCATCCGAAGACCTTCACGGACGCGATGGGCCCGTCGGTCGAGAGCCTCATGTCGGCGGTGCAGGGCTCGACGCTGCCGGACGACGCCAGCGCGCCTTCGTTCAACGCGCGTCGTGAAGCGAGTTCGGAACGCACGCCGGGCTGAGTCCCGCGACGCTGTCAGCCTGTCGCGGCGTGCCGGTGCACGAGCGGCAGGCGCACCTGCAACGGGGTCCCGCTCGCCTGGCGACGGCTTTCGCTATATTCCGGCATCCTTATCATTCGATCACGGCGCATTGGCCCGCGTTGATCGCATATCGGTGCATCAGGCACGCAACGCCACGTGACGTCCTCGATCACGCCGGAAGGCTTATGATAGGCACTTGCGGCCATAGTGATCCAGGCCCGGACGACATGGAAGCGCACCGCGCCGTGCAAAGATCGGGAAGCAACGCTAACATCTGATCATTCGCGGATCGACGCTGCCCGGCCCCCACGCACGGGGCAGCCCGCCCGTCTTGTATCGCCTGCTCCATCCGAAATTTGAAATGCAATCGCTCGATATGCAGTCAAAGGAGGCCTGGACATGAACAAGAAAAGCTCCGCAGCCATCTGGATCCTGGTCGCGATGGTCATCGGCATCGGGGTCGGCTACATGATCTTCACGAGCTTTCCCGACAAGAAGACCGCCACGGAGATAGCCGGTTACATCTCGCTCGTGTCCGACGTCTTTCTGCGGCTCATCAAGATGCTGATCGGGCCGCTCGTGTTTTCCACACTGGTCGTCGGCATTGCGCACATGGGCGACGCGGCCTCGGTCGGCCGCGTGTTCGCCAAGGCGCTAGGCTGGTTCGTCACCGCCTCCCTCATTTCACTGCTGCTCGGCTTGGTGATGTCGAATCTGCTCAAGCCCGGCGACAACCTGGGATTGCCGCTGCCCGACATCGGCGCATCGGCGAATCTCGCCACATCGAAATTCACGCTGAAAGACTTCGTCGGCCACATGGTGCCGCGTTCCTTCGCCGAATCGATGGCCAACAACGAGATCCTGCAGATCGTCGTGTTCTCGATGTTCTTCGGCGTCGCGCTCGCCGCGCTCGGCGACAAAGGCAAAATCCTGCTCGCCGCGATCGATCAGCTCTCGCACGTGATGCTCAAGATCACCGGCTATGTGATGAAAATCGCGCCGCTCGCCGTGTTCGCGGCGATGGCCGCCACCGTTGCCGTGAACGGGCTGACGATTCTTTTGAAATTCGCCGTCTTCATGGCCGATTTCTACCTCAGCCTGTTTCTTCTGTGGGGCCTGCTCGTGCTCGCGGGCTTCGCGTTTCTCCGGCGGCGCGTCTTCAGGCTGCTCTCGCTCATCAAGGAAGCATTCATGCTTTCGTTCGCGACCGCCAGTTCCGAAGCCGCGTATCCGAAGATCCTCGACGCGCTCGACCGCTTCGGCGTGAAGCGCAAGATCTCCAGCTTCGTGATGCCGATGGGCTACTCGTTCAACCTCGACGGCTCGATGATGTACTGCACCTTCGCAACGCTCTTCATCGCGCAGGCGTACAACATCCATCTGCCGTTCAGCACGCAGATCACGATGCTGCTGATCCTGATGCTGACGTCGAAGGGCATGGCGGGCGTGCCGCGCGCGTCGCTCGTCGTCATCGCGGCCACGCTCAATCACTTCAACATTCCCGAGGCGGGCCTGTTGCTGATCCTCGGCGTGGACACTTTCCTCGACATGGGCCGCTCCGCCACCAACGCGGTCGGCAATTCCATCGCGAGCGCGGTGGTCGCCAAGTGGGAAGGCGAGTTGCTCTCCGAACCGGAAGCGGCAGCGAATGCGGCGCGCATCGAGGCCGAACAGGAAGCCTCGCTGGCGCATCCCGCGCAAGTCTGAAGGAGGCGAGCCATGACAACGCAGCGCTTCTGGGCGGCGCTGGCTCTGGCCAGTCTGATCGCCGTGGCCTTCGGCGTGCGCGCCGCCGAAGACGTGCAGACGCCGCCGCCGGACAACGACGCCTTCGCGCCCGCCACGCTGACGGGCACGCTAGCCAAGGCGCGCGACACGGGCACGATCGCGCTCGGCTATCGCGAGTCTTCGGTGCCGTTTTCCTATCTCAATGCGCGCAAGGAGCCGATCGGCTATTCCATCGAACTGTGCAAGGCGCTCGTCGCGGCGGTCGGCAATACGGTCCACAAGAACCTGAAGATCCAGTGGGTGCCCGTGACGCCGGAAAACCGTATCGATGCCGTCGTCGATGGCCGCGTGGATCTCGAATGCGGCTCGACCACGAGCAACGTCGAACGGCAAAAACGCGTGGCCTTCTCGCCGATCTTCTTCGTGGCCGGCACCAAGGTCATGGTCAGGCGAGGCTCGCCGATCCGCTCGTTTCGCGATCTGGCGGGAAGGAAGGTCGCGGTCACGGCGGGCACCACCAATGAAAAGGCGCTGCGCGACATCGACAGGAAGTTCGGGCTCGGCATTCAGTTGCAGGTCGTGCCGGATCACGCGGAAGGCTTCGCGCGCGTGGCGAACGGGCAGGCCGACGCATTCGCCACCGACGACGTGCTGCTTTACGGCCTCATCGCGGAGAACGCGGCGAAGGGCGGCGCGTATCAGGTCGTCGGCGATTATCTGTCGTACGACCCATACGGCATCATGTATCGCAAGAACGATCCGCAACTCGCGCAAGTGGTGAAGGACACGTTTCAGGCGCTCGCGGCCGATGGCGAAATCGAGCGGCAGTACAAGCGCTGGTTCCTGCAACGTCTGCCGTCGGGCACGAGCCTCGACATGCCGATGAGCGCGCAGCTCGAAAGCATCATCGAGACGATGGCGGGCGGCGAGGCGCAGTGAGCGCGCGTTATTCGTCCACGAGCTGGCGGACGCGAGCGGCGAGCGTTTCGATCGCGAACGGCTTGGTCAGCACCTGCATGCCGGGCTCGAGGCGCCCGTTGCCGATCACCGAGTTCTCCGCGTAGCCGGTGATGAAAAGCACCTTGAGATCCGGGCGCGCCTGCCGCGCGGCATCGGCCATCTGGCGGCCGTTCATGCCGCCGGGAAGGCCGACATCGCTGATCAGCAGGTCGATCCGCACGTTCGACTGCAACAGCTTCAGGCCGGCGACGCTGTCGGCGGCTTCGATCACCGAGTAGCCGGCCTCTTCGAGGACATCGACGATCAGCATGCGCACGCTCGGTTCATCGTCGACGATCAGCACCGTCTCGCCGGCCTCCGCGCCCGAGACGGGCGACGCGGCATGGTCGGCCGCGTCGGTGTCGACACCGCCGTAGAAGCGCGGCAGATAGATGCACACCGTCGTGCCCTGCCCGGCTTCCGAATAGATCCGCACCTGACCGCCCGACTGTTTCGCGAAGCCGTAGATCATCGAGAGACCGAGGCCCGTGCCCATGCCGATCGGCTTGGTGGTGAAGAACGGATCGAACGCCTTCGCGACCACTTCGGGCGTCATGCCGGTGCCGGTATCGGTCACGCACAGCGACAGGAACTGGCCTTCGGGCATGTCGTGGGTCTCGGCCGCGCGCCGGTCGATCCATTTGTTGGCGGTTTCGATCGTGATGCGCCCGCCGTCGGGCATCGCGTCTCGTGCATTGATGCACAGGTTCAGCAGCGCGTTTTCGAGCTGGCCCGAATCGACCAGCGCGGGCCAGAGGCCCGCTGCGCCGACCGCCTCGACCTTGATGCCCGGCCCGGCCGTGCGCTGTATCAGATCGGTCATGCCGTTCACGAGCGCGTTGACATCCGTGGGCCGCGGATCGAGCGTTTGCCGGCGCGAAAAGGCGAGCAGCCGATGCGTCAATGCCGCCGCGCGCCGCACCGCCCCTTGTGCCGCGACGACGTATTTATCGACCTCGGCGACGCGTCCCTGGCTCAGCCGTATGCTCAACAACTGCAGCGAGCCCGACACGCCCGCCAGCAGATTGTTGAAGTCGTGCGCGAGGCCGCCGGTGAGCTGACCGACCGCTTCCATCTTCTGCGCTTGCCGCAGTTGCTCTTCCGCGCGCATCAGTTCCGCCGTGCGCTCCGCAACCCGCTGCTCGAGCGTCTCGTTGAGCGAGCGCAGCGACGCGTCCGCGCGGTCGCGCTCCTCCTCGGCTTGCTTGCGCGCGGAGATATCGCGAAACAGGACCGACACCTGCCGCAGGCTTGCCGGTTCGACCCGCGCCGCCGACACTTCGATGTGCCGTCCCGCTGTCAGGAAGTAGCGCTCGAAACGCGCCGGGACGCCGGTGCGCAGCACGTTGCCATACAGTTCGATCCAGCGGTCCGCCTCAATCGGATCGATCTCGCGCAAGGTCTTGCCCGCCACGTCCGGGATGCCCGTATGCCGCTCGTATCCCGGATTCGCTTCGACATGAACGTAATCGCTGAGCGGCCCGTGCGGGCCGTCGAAGAATTCGATGATGCAAAAGCCATCGTCGATTGCGTTAAATAGCGCGCGATAGCGCGCCACGGCGGCGAGACGGTGCGCTTTGGAATCGGGGGCGTGGGTCATCGGAGGAAGTTCTTGTTGATCGCGCGGCACGGCGGGTGAGAGCTTACGCGAAACCTGGCAGAGGGTGCACGCGAGAAAAACGTTTCCTGCCTGCGACGAACTTTCGTCCAGCCTTCCAATGAAAAATAACGCGCAGCTTCAGGCGGGACTCGCCAGCCTCACCCGATTGCGTCCGGATGCCTTCGCATCGTAAAGCGCCTCGTCGGCGGCGCGGATGAGCGCGCTCACGTCGTCATCGCGCTCGGGCCGCCAGCTCGCGAGGCCGATGCTGGCCGTGACGCGACCGAACTCGCTGCCGGCGTGCTCGATCGACAGATCGCTGATGGCCGCGCGAATCTGCTCCGCGATTTTCGCGGCGCCATCGGCTGAGGTGTCGGGCAAAACGACAACGAATTCCTCGCCGCCATAGCGCGCCGCCGTGTCGCCCGGCCGCCGGATGTTGTCGCCGATGCAGCGTGCGACGGCAGCGAGCGCATCGTCGCCGGCCTGATGACCGTAGGCGTCGTTGAAGGCCTTGAAGCGATCGATATCGACGAACAGCAGAGAGAAGAGACCGCGCGTGCGACGCGCCCTGCGCCATTCCTGATCGAGGATTTCGCCCAGCGTGCGGCGATTGTGCAGCCCGGTCAGTCCGTCGGTGCGCGCGAGCAATTGCAGTTCAGATTCCGCGCGCATGCGCCGCCTGAATTGTGCGGCGAGCACGAACGACAAGGTGATGAAGCCGACCGCGAGCACGCCCATCGACGAACCGATGATGGCCGCGCGCCGCCGCCACGCCGCGTAGATGTCCTCTTCCCCTTCGGCCACCATGATGATGAGCGGCAGGTCGGGAAAGTTGCGGAAATAGTAGAGCCGGCGCCTGCCGTCGATCGACGATGTCTCGGCGAAGCTGCCTTCCGCGGCCGCGCGGAAGTGCCTGAAGGTGTCGGCCTTGCTGATGTCGCGGCCGATCACGCTGGGATCGAAGGGTTGACGCATGATCATCACGCCGTCGTGGTTGATCAGCGAGACGGCGCCGTGCGGCCCGAGCGAAAGCCCCGCGAAAAGATTGCGAAAGTATTCCAGGTTGATGGCGAGCATCGCGACGCCTGCGAACGAGCCATCCGGATGCGACAGCCTTCGGCTGAGTGCGATGCTGGGCGCGCCGCCACGCAATCGCGACGCATAGGGGCTGCTGAGATAAAGACCGGTGTGCGGGTTGTCGCGCTGAACCGTGAAGTAACGGCGGTCCGCAAAGTTGCCCGGTCGGGGCGCCACGCTGCCCGAATCGATGACGATATTGCCGTGCTCGTCGAGGACGAGAATCGAGCCGAGATCGCGGGCGGTGGCGGCCCGGTCGAAGAGCACGTCGTTGCGCAGGTGCGGCGGGAGTCTGATCACATCGTCGCGCTGCACGCCCTCGACGACCGCCTGCAACGACAACTCGTACAGTTCGAAATTGCGTTCGATATCGCGCTCGGCGAGCAGCGCCAGATTGCGCGACGTGTCGCGCGCGCGATCGAGCGCATCGACTCTGCCCTGATAGAGGACCAGCGCGCAAAGCCCCATCATGACGAGCGCGATGAGGGTGCCGCACAGCACGATGACGTTCGGCGTCGATGTTCGCGCGCGCGTCGGCGGCTGTGCATTGAGACTCGGGTTGTAGATATTTTCGGATGCCACTTTTCTGGGTGTCCCCGGAATACTGCTTCGCGCGTTTGTCAGTGCTCTGTACGGTCCTCAGTCAGCGAGCCAGGGCAATATTCTCTCCTATTTGTCCAGGCAGGGTGTGGACGAGGGCGATGTCGCTCGCCAGGTCAAGCCACCGGAGCGCGCCCCAGTTCGATGTATCGCGCAAGATGATGGTCTTCATCGCCCAACTGATGGTCGATCATCACGAGCCGCTTTGCGTAGTGAGCGAGCGGCAATTCCCACGTCATGCCGATGCCGCCATGCATCTGAATGGACTCTTCCGCGACGCGCGCGCCAATGCGCCCGATGGAATACTTCGCCGCCGACAAGGCGCGTTCACGCGCGACGCCCGACTCACCGACCGTCGCGGCCGCATTGATCGCCGCTGAACGCGCCTGTTCGATGTCGACGAGGACATCGGCCATGCGATGCTGCAGCGCCTGAAACGCGCCGATGGGCACGCCGAACTGCTTACGCGTGCGCAAGTATTCGAGCGTGTGCTCCTTTGCGACATCCATCGCGCCGACCGCTTCCGACGCGAGCGCGACGAGACCATAGCCGATCACATGCGTGAGCACGGCGTAACCATCGCCTTCAATACCCACGAGCGCGTCCGCTTCGAGTGCGACGTCATCGAGCGACACCTCCGCCGCCCGTCCGCCATCGATCTTGCGATAACCGCGCACATCGACGCCCCCGGCATCACGCGGCACGACGAAGAGCGAAATGCCCGCTTCGTCATGATCGCCGCCCGACGTGCGCGCCGACACGAGCAACACGTCGGCGTGTTCGCCCTGTTGCACGACGCCTTTCGCGCCGTTCAACACCCAGCCGTCGCCGCGGCGCGTCGCGCGCGTGCCGACGCGTGCGCGCTCGTAGTGCGAGCCGGGTTCGTCGTGCGCGAATGCTGCAAGCGTGGAGCCGTCGATCATCTTGGCGATGATCCCGCGCTGCGTGTCGTTGCCGGCAAGCGCGAGCGCGCGTCCGACGATGAGCGCATCGAGAAACGGTTCGACGACGAGCCCGCGTCCGAGTGCCTCGAACACGACGCTGACATCGAAGCCATCGCCGCCGAATCCGCCCGCCGCTTCATCGAAGAACGCGCCGATGATGCCGAGCTCGCAAAACCGCAGCCACATGTCGCGGCTGTACCCTTGCGCCGAGCGCGCGATCCCGTCTCGCGCATCGAACGCATACTGCTCCGCAATGAAGCGGTTCAGCGAATCCGCGAGCATCCGCCGGTCTTCCGTGTGCTGGAAATTCATCGTGCGAATCCTTTAAAGCCCGAGCATCATCTTCGCGATGATGTTCTTCTGTATTTCGTTGGAGCCGCCGAAGATCGACAGCTTGCGATTGTTGAAGTACTGCGCGGCCGCGGTGGACGCTTCATCGTCGCTATCTTCCTCAATGAATTGCTGCGCATACGGACCCATCGCGCGACGCATCAGCGACGAGATTTCCTGACGAATCTCGGTGCCGCGAATCTTGAGCATCGAGCTTTCCGCGCCTGGCGCGCCGCCGCCCGCCACCGCCGCGAGCACGCGCAGATTCGTCGTCTTCATGTTCTCCAGATCGATCTCGACACGCGCGAGCCGCGCGGCGAACAACGGATCGTCGGTGAGGGCGCGGCCATTACTTTGCAGTCTGCTCGCCGCCTCTTTGAGGCGGCCCAGCGCCGCGACCGAGAAGCCCACACCCGCGATGTTCGTGCGCTCATACGTCAGCAGGTACTTCGCATACGTCCAGCCCTTGTTCTCCTCGCCGACGAGATTCGCAACGGGCACGCGCACATCGGTGAAGAAGACTTCGTTGACTTCGTGCTCGCCATCCAGTGTGATGATCGGACGCACTTCGACGCCCGGCGTGTTCATGTCGATCAACAGGAAGCTGATGCCCTCCTGCTTGCGCGCGTCCTGCGACGTGCGCACGAGGCAGAAAATCATGTTCGCGTAGTGCGCGAGCGTGGTCCAGGTCTTCTGGCCATTCACGCGGTAATACTCTTCGCCGTTCTCCATCGCGCGCGCGGCCGTCGTGCGCACCGATGCGAGATCGGAGCCCGCGCCCGGTTCCGAATAGCCCTGACACCACCAGTCTGAGCCATCGAGAATGCGCGGCAGCCAGTGACGCTTTTGCGCTTCGCTGCCGTACTTGATGAGCACCGGTCCGAGCATGTTCACGCCGAAGGGCACGACACGCGGCGCGCCCGCTATCGCGCATTCGTTCTCGAAGATGAACTTCTGCACCGCGGTCCAGCCGGGTCCGCCGTACTCTTTCGGCCAGTGATTCGCGAGCCAGCCCTGCGCGTTGAGGATGCCGTGCCACTGCGCCATGTCGTCGCGTGTGAGGCGCCTTCCCGTGTGCACTTTCTGCGCGATTTCGTCCGGCAGTGACGTGCGCAGAAACTTCAGCACGTCGGCGCGAAACGCCTCTTCTGCTGCGGTGAATTTCAGGTCCATGACTGCGATTCCATGAAGAGATTGACGAAGCCCGCGGCTCAGGCCGCCTGATTGAGGCTGGCGAAATTCTTGCCGCGCGCAACGAGATCGACGATCAGCGGCGACGCGCGCCAGAACAACGGATCTTCCTTGGCGAACTCGCGGATATCGGCGAGCACGGTGTCGAGGCCGATGCTGTCGGCGTAATGCATCGGGCCGCCGCGATAGCGCGGAAAACCGAAGCCGTGCATCAACGTAGCATCGATATCGAGCGGGCGCTGCGCAATCCCTTCATGCACGATATTCGCGCCTTCGTTGATCATCGCGGCCATGTAGCGGCGCACGATCTGCTCGTCGCTGAACGCACGCGGCGTGACGCCCGCACGCACGCGCTCCGCGTCGATGATCGCTTCGACTTCGGCATCCGGCTTGCCGATGCGCGCGCCGTCTTCATAACGATAGAAGCCGCGTCCCGTCTTCTGGCCGAGCCAGCCGCGCTCGCACAGCGCGTCGCCGATGCGCACATAACGCGCATTCGGATCGCGCGTCGCGGCGCGGCGCTTTCTCGCGGCCCAGCCGATATCGCCGCCTGCGAGATCGATGACCTGATACGGTCCCATCGGAAAGCCGAAGTCGCGCACGGCCTGATCGACCTGATACGGCGAGGCGCCGTCTTCCATCAGATGATCCGCCGCAGCGCGATACACCGCGAGCATGCGATTGCCGATGAAGCCGTCGCACACGCCCGCGCGCACCGCGACCTTCCTGAGTTTCTTCGCAAGCTCGAAGCCGGTCGCGACGACATCTGCGGTGACGCGCGCGGGCACGACCACTTCGAGCAGCTTCATGATGTTCGCGGGCGAGAAGAAGTGCAGCCCGAGCACGTCTTGCGGGCGCGTGATGCTCGCCGCGATCTCGTCGATGTCGAGGTACGACGTGTTCGTCGCGAGCACCGCGCCGGGCTTGCACACGCGATCGAGTTGCGCGAATACGGCCTTCTTCACGGTCATGTCCTCGAATACGGCTTCGATGACGAGATCGGCACCGGCGAGTGCGTCGTAGGCCGTGTCGCCATTGAAGCGCTGCAGCGCGCGCGCTTTCGCTTCGGGCGTCATGCGGCCTTTTTCGACCGATCCGTCGTAGACCTTTTCGACATGCGCGCGGCCGCGTTCGAGCGAGGCGTCGTCGCGCTCGATCATCGTCACCGCGAGGCCCGCATCCAGCAGCGCGACGGCGATGCCCGCGCCCATCGTTCCGCCGCCGAGCACGCCGGCCGAGCGCAGCGCGCGCGGTTGCGCACCGCGCGTTTCCGGCGATTTCTGCGCCTCGCGCTCGGCGAAGAACGCGTGCACGAGACCGGCGCGCTGCGGACTCTCGCGACATTCCAGGAATCGCTCGCGCTCGAATCGCAGACCTTCGTCGAACGGCAGATTCAACGCCGCCTCCACGCAGTCGACGATCTTCAGCGGCGACGCCAATCCGCGCGCTGTCTTCCGCGTGTCGGCGCGCGCGGCGGCGATCGCGGCGGCGCTGGCTTCCTTGTCCGCCAGACCGCGCGCGTTCTTCGTGCGGCGCGGCGCGGCGTGCGTCGCGATCAGTTCGTGCGCGTAAGCGAGGCCTTCGGCGAATACGTCGTCGCTCTGGCCGACGCGATCGACGAGGCCGAGACGCAGCGCATCCTGCGCGCCGACATGACGGCCGCTGAGCATCAGCGACAACGCGGCCTGCGCGCCGATCAGATGCGCCGAGCGCTGCGTGCCACCGGCGCCGGGCAGGAGGCCCAGTTGCACTTCCGGCAGACCGAGCTTCGCACCCTCGACGGCGATCCGGTAATGCGACGCCAGCGCAACCTCCAGCCCGCCGCCGAGCGCCGCGCCATGAATCGCCGCGATGACCGGCTTGCCGCACGCCTCGATGCGATTGCACACCTCGGGCAGCGAGGGCGGCACGGCGGGCTTGCCGAACTCGCGGATATCCGCGCCGGCGATGAAGTTGCGGCCCGCGCCCACGATCAGCACCGCGCGCACGGCGGCGTTCGCGTCGGCGGCGTCGATGGCGTCGATCAGACCGCGCCGCACGGCGGCATTGAGCGCGTTGACGGGCGCATGATCGATCGTCACGACGAGGACGCTGCCACGCAATGCGTGCTGGACTACCGCGGTTTCGGGCGCGCTCGAAAGCGTCATGGCTGGTGTCTCCTGTTCCGATGTTTGCCGACTGTGTCGAGCATTCTCGCGGGGACAAGCTTCCTTGACAATGACAGCGACGGTTGACAGACTGTCAAATCGCTTTTGACAATCGCTTGGGCCGTGGACGTCAACGAACTTACGCTGCTGGTCGAAATCCTCGATGCGGGCAATCTCAGCGAAGCGGCGCGGCGCCTGAAAATGAGCCGCGCCAATGTCAGCTATCACCTGAATCAGCTCGAAAAGTCGGTCGGCTTGCAGCTCGTGCGGCGCACCACGCGCCGTGTGGAGCCGACCGAACTCGGCCTCGAGTTGTATGAGCATGGCAGGTCGATCCGGAATGCGCTGCTCGCGGCGCAGGAATCGGTGTCGATGCTCGGGCAGAGATTGCAGGGACGCGTGCGCCTGTCGGTGCCGAGCGGTTATGGGCAGCTCGTGATGTCGGAATGGCTGATCGCGTTCAAGCGCGAGTATCCGGATATCGTGCTCGATGTGATGTTCGAGAATCGCGTGGAGGATCTGTTGCGCGATGAAGTCGACATCGCCGTGCGCGTGATGCCGGAGCCCCCGCCGAGTCTCGTCGCGCGCGACATGGGGCCGGTGCGGTACGTCGCGTGCGCATCGTCCGCTTATGCGGATGCGCACGGCATGCCGACGCGCCTCGAAGACTTGGGCGTCGCGCCGGTGATTACCGCGACGGTCGTCGGCAAACAGACGCGCGTCGCCGCCTATCTCGACGACGAGCGTCACGAAGTGCTGCTGGAGCCGAGCCTGATCTCGGAGAACTTTCTGTTCCTGCGCGATGCGATTCTCGCGGGCCTGGGCGTCGGGATCGTGCCGGATTACGTCATGGCGGAAGACATGCGGCGCGGCGAGGTCGTGACGGCGCTGGATGAATGGCGGCTCAGCATTTTCGGCACGCACATGTACATGCTGTATATGCCGAACCGGCATCACACGCGCGCGACGCTGGCGTTCATCGAGTTCATGCTGGAGCGATCGCGGAAGGCGGGACGCGGGGGGCTTCTTCCAGGCACGCATTGAACGAAGCGTGCGCGGTCAGTCGCCGCCAAAAAGCTCGGGAGCAGGCCGGATGATCTCCCTGAACATCGCACACCGGTCACCGCTGCGTCACCCACGCCGCCCGCGCTCCGCAAACCAGATCGCCGCCGACATCAACGCGATGCCCGCGATCTGCACGCCGCTCAAACGCTGATCGAGAACCAGCCAGTCGATGACGATGGCAAGCGCCGGATAAACGAACTGAAACACGGCGATACGCGCCGTATGAAGCCGCGCCATGCCGATATACATCAGCGTATACGCGAGACCCGTATGAATCAGCCCAAGGCCCGCCAGCCACGCCCACGACATGCCCCACGCGGGCCAGCCATGCCGCATCGGCCAGAGCCACAGCAGCATCGTGCCGACGGCGCACTGCCACCACGCAAGAATGCCGGCGGGCATATCGCGCAGGCGTGTGGCGATGATGGTCACGCACGCCATGCACAGCGAGCCCGCCAGACACGCAGCAACGCCCATCCAGTATTGCTGAAGCGCGCCGCCCGCCGTGTGCTCGACGATGCCCGTCGCCAGCACCAGCCCGCACATCGCAACCGACACCGCGACGACGCGCTGCCCGCCGATCGCTTCTTTCAGCCATAACGAGGCGAACATCAGCACCCACATCGGCTGGACATGGAACAGCACGATCGCGACGCCCGCCGATATTCGCTCGACCGCGCCGAAGAACAAGGCCCAGCTCAGCACCATCAACGCGCTGGCACTCAGCACCCACGGTCCGTTCGCCCGCGTGAGAAGCAGAAAGCGCGCTTGCCCGCGCAGAATCACCCACGCGCTCATGCAGACGAGTCCGAACGCGCAGCGAAACCACGTCGCGGTCAGCGGATCAGCCCTGGCCTCGTGCAAGAAAACGCCGATCGTGCCGAGCAGCGCGCAGCCGGCCAGAAACGGCCACGCGCCTGCTGCACGGCCTCCTTCGCCGCGCGCAACGATGCGTGCCGCCGCCTGATGAGATGATGAATTCGTGTCCATGCCCGCAGTGTGTGCCGCGACGGATCGAACGAAAAGCGCATAATTCGAACTCAATCCATTCGATTTTCGAAAGCCGCCTGAACACGATGAAACACCACGATCTGCAAACCGACTGGCTTAAATGCTTCGTCGCCGTCGTCGACGCGGGGTCGCTGTCGAGCGCGGCCAGTGAAGTGCACCGCTCGCAATCGGCGGTGAGCATGCAGTTGAAGAAGCTCGAAAACGCGCTGGGGCTGCGACTCGTCGAGCGCGGCTCGCGCACGCTCGCACTGACTCACGACGGGCAGACGCTGCTCGGTTATGCGCGCCGCATCCTCGATTTGCACGCCGAAGCTCAGGTCGCGCTTCAGGGCGAGCAACTCACCGGCCGCGTGCGGCTCGGCGTACCCGACGACTACGCCGCAAAGTATCTGACGCCCGTGCTCAAACGCTTTGCGCCGCGGCACAGCGGCGTCGAAATCGAGCTGATCTGCGAGCAATCGACTTCGCTCATTCCGCGTATCGCCCATGGCGAGCTCGATCTTGCACTCGTGTCGCGCGATCATGGCCGGCGCGGCACGTCGCTCTTTCATGAGCCGATGGTCTGGGTCGGCGCCGCGCAGTTCGAGTTATGGCGGCGCGATCCAATGCCGATTGCCGTCTACGAGAGCACGAGCCTCGCGCGGCGCAGCGCGATTCATTCGCTTGCGCAACAGGGGCGCCGATACAAGGTGGTCTACAACAGTTCGAGTCTCGCCGGGCAGATCGCCGCCGTCGAAAGCGGCCTGGCCGTGGCGGCGCTGACGCAATGCAGCGCGCCGGAACATCTGCGGATACTGGGCCGTGAAGAAGGTCTGGGGCCGCTCGAACCGATGGAAGTCGCGGTGTATCGCAGCCGCGATTCGCGCGGCTCGAAGGCCGTCGACAGCCTGCACAGCCTGCTCGTGAAAACCCTGCGGCAATCGGCGTCAGTCTGAGCGATGCCGATGTGACGCGATCCCCTCGATCTCGACGAGCAGATCGGCGCGGCAAATGTCGACGTTCAGATAACGCACGCTCGCATCGGGATGAAACGCAGTCTGCGCCAGCTTCATCACGCGCGGCAAATCCGCAGGATGCCGGTAGTACACCTTGATCTGGTCGAGATCGCGCAGCGTATAACCGTTATGCACACCCTGCTTTTCCAGACTCTCCCCGCCGATCAGGTGCGCGATGTTGCCGGTCGCGACGCTCCACTGCTTCTCGAGATCGCCCACGTGCACGGTCTCGTGGCCGAGAATGCTGGCCGTGCCGGATACGAAGAGCGTGTCGCGCAATAGCGTGGCCCGGGCGAAGCTCGGCGACTTGGGGCCGTAACGTTGCGGATACTCATACGCGGGCGTCTGGCGTGAGTTCTCGATATGCCGAATCGGACTTTCGCGGCACGCCAGAAAATAGAAACCGACGCCATCGCCCCATGTGCCGATGCCCGTCGCCGCCGGCATGCCCGACGCATTCGCATAGTCCTGCTCGAAGGCCACGGCACGCCCGCGGCAAAAATCGCGATACACCTCGAGCCCTTCCCGATTCGCCCCGTTGATGTGCGGAATGAAGTTCCACATGCGGAAGATCTTCGGGAAGTTCAGTTCGCCGACGAGCGCGAACGCATCGCCATAGGTCTCGCGCGTGGCGTCGGTGTATCGGTCGGAAACGGGGAGGAAACCCGCGCAAAACAGGAACTCGTCGTTGTGCGCGAAGACGAGATCGTTGATGCTTGCGCTGCGGATCGGTCCGGCGCTCGTCCAGATTTCGGCGAAGCCGTCACGGGCGTCGTCGCACATTGCGAGGCGCAGCGTGGGCACGCCGTTTTCGATGCACGGCCGGCCGCTCGCTTCGCCGAAAACGATGCGCGCCAGCACCTCGTTGCCGCATGTCGCCTCGGGCGTAATGAAGCGGCACTCGATCGTCGCGCTCATCGCTTACTCATGGACTATTCATCGGCCTGATCGCCGAACAGGTCCGCGGTCGCGACGCGATCCTGCAGCGGCGGCAATGCGCCGCTTCTCACCTGTTCGAGGACGGCGGGCGGCAGCCAGGTCTCTTCCATGGCGCCGATGCCGTTCTCGATCATCTGCTGGAGGAAGAACGATTGCTTGCGCCCCGTTACTTCCGCCAAGAGTCGCAGCCGTTGCTCGAATTGTGGATCGACCCGCACTGCGACCACCTTCAGCTTGTTTTCGGCGGTCCTTCTCACTGCATGCTCCTGTTACGTTCGGTGCGCGCCGCAAGCCGGCGCGCGCATGCGTGCTTATACCACAGCGCAACTTCGGCCCGATCCGGCTTCGCCCGGCGCACGACCGTGCGCGGCGCTCGCGGACGTGCGTGCTACCATCGAAAAGGGCATCCTGCATCCGTCCGACGACGTCCGCGCCGGCGCTCGCGCACGTCTCACACAGCGTCATGAACGAATCAGAAGACCACCCCGGACTCGGCACGGCAGAGGTCTTGCCTTCGCTTCCTCCGCTCGACTTTCGCGCGGCGCGCAGGCGGCTCTTCGCTGCGCTCGTCGCGTCGATCGTCATCCCGCTCGCGTTTTTCTGTCTGTACGGTTACTACACGTATGAACGCGCGCTCAGCGAAACGGGCCAGTCGCTCGAACGGCTGGCGCGCGTCATCGACGAAAAAGCGAACACCGTTTTCAGCATCAACCGCGAGCTGATTTCACGCATCGAAGACATGCTCGGCAGTGGCGACGAGGACTTCATCGCACGCAGCGAGTCCGAACTGCACGACAAGCTCGCCCGTCTCGCACAGAGCCACGCGCAGATCGCCGCGCTGTCCGTGCTCGACAGTCGCGGCAGGCTCGTTCTCAGCAGCCGCCTTTTTCCGGCGCCCAATGTGTCCATCGGCGATCGTGCCGATTTCATCGCAACGCGCGACTCGCGCGCGACGTTCCATGTCTCCATGCCCGAGCGCGGGCGCGTGAAGAACACCGACATCATCGATACGCTGAGCGCGCGCTTTGCGAAGGACGGGCGCTTTCTCGGCGAGATCTCGATCGCGGTGCGGCGCGATTATCTGATCGGCTTCTATCGCGAGCTCGCCACGAGCGATTCCGCGCTCACGCTCGCGCTGCATCGCGCCGACGGCGCCGTGCTCGCGCGTTATCCGCCGCCGTCCGTGCGGAATCCACCCGATCGTCATCTCGTGCTCGCCGACGCATTCGCGCAAGGCAAGTCCACGGGCCTCATGCGTTACCTGTCGCCGCTCGACAACGACGAGAAGCTCGCCGCCTGGCGGCGCGTCGGCGACTTTCCGGTCTATGCCGCCGCGGGCTTCGCCATCCGCGACATACGCCTCGCATGGTGGCGGCGAGATGTATCGATTGCGTCGATCGCGCTGATACCGTGCATTGCGCTGTGGCTGCTGATCGGCTTTTCGCTGCGCCGCCTGAAGGCCGAAGAAGCGGCGTGGCACAACTGGCGCGGCGAGCTCTCGCTGCGCCGCTCGGCCATCGCCGCGACGCGCCGTTTGCAGCGCATGGGCGCGCTCGGCAATCTGGTCGCGAGCGTCGCGCACGATTTCAATAACCTGTTGATGGTCGTCACGGCCAACATGGAGATGGCGCGGCGCAAGGGCTTCAATGGCCTCGAGAAAGAAGTCACCGCGGTCGAGCGCGCAGCGACCAATGCGCAGTCGCTCGCGCGCCGACTGCTGAGCGTCGCGCGCCGTCAGCCGTTGCAGATGCAGGTCATACGGCTCGACCGATGGATGGCGGAACTGGAGCCGCTCGTGCGCGCGTCGGTGGGCGACAAGGTGACGTTCGGCACGCGCGCGCCGGATACGACGTGGCCCGTGCGCGTCGATGCGACGGAGCTGACATCGGCGCTCATCAACATCGCCGTCAACGCGAAAGACGCGATGCCCAATGGCGGCGACTTCCGGATCGATTGCAGCAACGTGCGCTACGCGGACACGCACGACGGCCTCGGCGCGGGCGAATATGTCGTGATCTCGTGCAGGGACAGCGGCATCGGCATGCGGCCCGATGTCGCGAGGCAGGCGTTCGAGCCGCTTTTCACGACCAAGGGCGCAGGCGCCGGCACGGGGCTCGGCCTCGCGCAAGTGCTGGCGATGACGGAGCAGGCGGGCGGCACCGCGCGCGTGAACTCGGCATGGGGCTTCGGGACGACCATCGACATCTATCTGCCGCACTGGACCGGAGAAGCCGAAGCGCTCGCAGACGCGCCGCACGTCGAGGCGATCGAACACACTGCGCTTTCGTCGACCGTGCTCCTCGTGGAAGACAACGAGGAAGTCGCGGCGGGCCTGTGCGCAGTGCTCGACGTGCTCGGCTGGCAGGCGCGCCACGCAGCTTCGGGCGATGCCGCGAAGCAGATGCTCGAAGCGGGCAACGCGTTCGATCTCGTGCTCTCGGACATCCAGATGCCCGGCAACTACGACGGCATCAGGCTCGCGGAATGGATCAAGGCGACGCGCCCGACGCAGCCGGTCACGCTGATGACGGGCTACGCCGATCAACTCGACGAGGCGCGCCGCACGGGCTTTGCGATCCTCGCGAAGCCTTTCAACATCGACGATCTGCAACGGCTGCTGAACGGTCTATCGATGCGTGTGACGAAGTAATTCCGATAGCCGATCAACGCGGATCGCGCCACCCGCCGAATTGCGCGATATCTTCAAGCGACAGGCGCGCACGCGGCGCGCGCTCACGCTCGGCCAGCGACGCAGGCAGCGCGCGGGCGTCGCCGTGATGCGCAACGGAAATCACGGAGAGCGGCGTGAATCGCTCCGGAATCGCGAACGCCTCTTTGAGGCCGCTTGCATCGAATCCGCCCATCGCGTGGGCGGCGAGTCCTTGCGCGTGCGCCTGGAGCAGCAGCGCCATCGCGGCGGCGCCCGCATCGTAGGCTGCGCTCACGTTGACTTCGCCCTTCGCATTCAGTGTGTCCGCGAGCACCGCGATCAACACTTGCGCATTCGCATTCCATGACTGATTGAACGGCACGAGCAATGCGAATGCGCGCGCGAAGGCGTCGGGATCGTGCGCCTTCTCGAACACGACAAAGCGCCAGGGCTGCACGTTATAAGCCGACGGCGCCCAGCGCGCCGCTTCCAGCAACGCGACCACCTGCGCATGCGCGACCGCGCGATCCGCATAAGCGCGCGGGCTCCATCGTCCCGCGATCAGCGGATGAATGGCGATATCGGTCGGAGCAGGTCGATGTGTCATGAATGATTCGGATGAACATGAAGTCTTGCAACGCGAAATCATATGCGCGATGGTCCCGGGCACAAACCAATTTACCTTGCTAAGCAAATGAATGGGCTTTGCACATACACAGCTATTCAAAGCATCGATTCATTCAAAAGCATCGCTGAAATGATCGGTTCGTCACGAATGCACGCGCGGCGAAGATAGGCTTCTTTTCTTCGCACGAAGTGCTTCATGTCCACGACTCACACGCTCGACACTTCGGCGCGCTCGAAAGTGCCCATCGACGAACTCGCGCTCGACCGTCACCGGCGCAACATCCGCGCGATGGCCTCGCACCGCGCGGCGTTACCGAACGGCACATTCTTCTGACAGCCCATTTTCACGGAGTATCGATCTTGTCTCGATTCAATTCATCGCGCGGTCCACGGGTGGTCGGCATCGGCGGCACGACGCGGCCTCAATCATCGACCGAACGGGCACTCGCGTTCGCATTGCGCGGTGCGCAGGAGAGCGGCGCGAGCGTGCAACTCTTCGGCGGCGCGTTTTTACACAGCCTGCCGCACTACGCACCGGAATCGCGCGAACTCACCGATGAGCAACACGAACTCATCGAGGCCGTGCGCGCGGCGGATGCGCTCATCATCGCGACGCCCGGCTATCACGGCGGCATCTCGGGCCTCGTCAAGAATGCGCTCGATACGCTGGAGGAGCTACGGCTCGACGAGCGCCCCTATCTCGACGGACGCGCGGTCGGCAGTATCGTCACGGCGTATGGATGGCAGGCGGCGGGCACGGTGCTCACGTCGCTGCGCTCGATCGTGCACGCGTTGCGCGGCTGGCCGACGCCTTTCGGCGCAACGATCAACACGCTGGAGACGCGTTTCGAATCCGCAGATACTTGCTCCGATCCGAAGGTCGTCGAGCAACTCCGCACCGTGGGGCGGCAGGCGTCGGGCTTCGCGCTGGCGTTCGGCGCGGCGCGTGCGGACGACTACCATGAAGTGGAGCGACGCGTCGCGCTCGTGCAGCATTGACTTGCGGATGACGAAGCTGCGCATGGCGCGCAGCTTTTCCGCTTCGTTTCAGTGCAGCGGCGGCTCGCCGGGCAGCTGAAACGCATCGACGGTATAGCCCATGTTGAAATAGCCCGCGCGTGCATAAGCGGAAATGTGCTCGAGCTGTTCCGCGCGCGTAGTTTCGCTGACGGCGTGCGCCTCGTGTGCCGCCCCTTCTTTCGTGAAGTGCTTACGCACGCGCCCGGCCGGCGCCGACAGCGCCTGCCAATATTGAGTCAGGAAGTGCGGCATGGTACGCCTCCTCGAATGCACGGATGACTCGACTCTAGGCTGTCAAAAACGTTTGGACAAACAAGGGTTTCTGCAATGCATAGCAGGCGGCACATGTTTGGCGCGTTGAGGCGGCTTTCCGCATGGGACGAAGACGGCGCCGGCGGCCTGGGCCCGCGAAGCGCTTCATGCAATCACTTCGTGCCATCCAATATCGGATGAGACTGCCCCGGTATCGGACGGCCGCGATTATCGGTCGGCACGAGCTGCGTCTGAAACGCGACGAAAAGCGCCTGGTACTTGCCGTCCACTTCGACCATCACCGCGCCGTCCTGAAACACGCCGTTCTCGTTCGAGTGGTCCTTGACCGGGCTGCCCTTGCCCCGCTTCGGGTTGCCCTGATTCATGTGTGTTTCGTGCAAGCCGTCTTTCCCCGGTTCGAACAGAAAGCCGAAGCCGTAGACGGTGACGTCTTTCGCGGGTTTCCATCCGAGGCGATCGTCGCTATAAGCGGGCGTCTTGTAGACATAGTCGACGCCGTCGGCCGACATGTCGAGTTGCAGCATCTCGTTGAGAAGCGCATTGATATCGTTGTGCTCGTCTTTGGTATCGAGCGGGATCGGACGCATCGCGCCGAGATCCAGGAGACGCGTGTCATGCACATAATCGAGCTTCGGGAAGTTCGACGTGGCGACACCGGCAGGCAGCCGGACGAGATCGGCGGTCATCGGGTGATCGAAGTATTGATTCCAGAGATACAGCACGAGATAGCCCGCCGGCCCCGTCAGTGAGCTGTCCGATTTCACATTGGTGACGATATTGAACGGCTTGCCATTCGTATCTTCGCCGACGATCACATAGTGCGGATCGCCCTTGTAATTCTGGAGATAGGGCACGCCGAGCGTCACCGTGCCCTTGAAAAGAACGTATTCGTTGCGCTCCATGATGCGGCTCCGTGAAGTGAGCGATCATTTGATGCGGCCAGTGTGACATCTTTGCGATCGACAGGCGACCCGCGCCCGCGACGGCGCCGCCGTCAGCGTATCGCCTTTCTCGCGGACTTGAAGCGATGCTTCTGCTCGCTTTTGAGTGCCCGTATCGCCGGCTTGGTATCGACGTCATCGGGAAACGCGCCTTCCGAGCCGGAAAGCAGACCGCGACTCGCGACCACGTCGTTCAACGCGCCGAAACGCTTTTGCAGCCGCTTAAGGCTCTTCACACTGTCACGCATGCCGGGCGAGACATCCCCGAAAAATTCGAGCAGATAGCGCACCTTCTTTCCGGCCTTGCGCACTTCGTGATAAGCGGCATAGTCGGATCGCTTCGCGCGCAGCGCCCGCTTGATGCGCTTTTTCAACTGACCGCGCGCCGCGCCGATCCGCTTCTTTGCAAACCGTTCGACCGGCACGCGACTATGCCCCGTGTTGAGCTGCTGATTCGCCTCCTTCACGCCCGTCAGCAACACATGCTTTACGTCCGCGTTCGCAATGGTTTCGATGCTGGTCGCGAGCACCGCCGCACGACGCGCCTTCACGGAGTCGTCGAGCCCTTCCACATGGAGTTCGTCCAGCAGCTTCAGCAAAATATCCCAGTCGCGCGCCCTGCCCGCCGACGTCGCCAGATACTTGAGCAACGCGCGCTGATGCGTGTCGAATTCGTCTTCCAGCAAGGGGCTGTAAGCCCAGAACAATGTGCGAAGCCGTCGCAACGCGACGCGCAGCTTGTGCAGCACCTCGGGGTCCGCGTTCCCGTCGAGCGTGGACGCATGCCGCAGCGCCTCTTCGACCAACGGCGATGCCAGTTCACCGAATTTAGATTCCGCTGTTTCGCTCCTCGCGCGCGCGCTGCCCTTCGAAGCCATGATCGTTTCCCGTTACGCAGTACCATCGACATGCAACATGCATACCCGCCGCCGCGCTTGCCCCAAAACAAGGCACGAAAAGCGGAACATGTCTTGCTGGATTCGCAATACGGGAAATGCCGCTGTCAAGGAACGCTCCACAACAAAAAAGCTGTTGGGTACACTTGGACGCGCCTGCAGATTCAAACGAACAGAATCACATATTCGGAGCCAGCTTGAGGAAGCGAGCCACGGTCATCTGTCGAAAGGGCAACCGGATTTTGCTGGTTGCGCGACGTCGCACCAAATGGGCGCTGCCCGGCGGCATGCTCAAACGGGGCGAGGATTTGCCGGATGCCGCACTGCGCGAGCTCAAGGAGGAAACGCGTCTTGCGGGCAAGTCGGCTAAATTTCTGTTCCAGCATCGCGGAAGGCAGAAGCATCATCACGTCTTTTTCTGCGATGTGCCGAAACGCGCGAAGCCGCGCGCGAGCAATGAAATCTCGCGGTGCCGCTGGGTCCACGTTTCGGAAATTCAGCGGCTCGCCACCAGTGCGCCGACCAAAATGATCGTCAAAGCGCTCGGTGACGAAAGGCGAAAACGCTGACCGTGCAACGCTCACGGCGACCAGGCATCAAACGCCCTGCTGTTTCGCATCGCCGTACACGACTCGCACCGCGGGCACGAACCACGCGAGACACAAGCCGACGAACGCCGCCATCGCGGCTACGACAAGCCCGACGTGAATCGACGCGACGAGCGCCATGCGCGCCGAGTGCGTCATCGCGTCGCCCGGCTGGCCAGCAGCTACAAGCCGTTCGATCAGCGCTGACTGTTCCGCACGGTCGATCAGCAAATCGGGGCTCGCGAACGATTTGAGCCACCTGCGTCGCCTGATACGAATCCAGCGGACGATGCACGTTTCGTAGAAATGCCCGAGCAGCGCGCCCGTGATCGCGGTGCCGAGCGCCGAATGTCGACGTGACGAGCACGAGCCAGCGCAAACGCAGCTTCGGATCGGGAAAGAGATCGGCGACGGCGGCGAATACCGTGCCGAGCAGGATACCGCCGCCGATGCCCTGCACACCGCGTGCAATGACGAGAA
>Ga0105251_10000653_pt1 | contig 31977 bp, 28 predicted proteins | sample KBSS64metaG_FD_80424 | JGI IMG/M metagenome (GOLD analysis project Ga0105251, IMG submission 80424) | Switchgrass rhizosphere microbial communities from Kellogg Biological Station, Michigan, USA - KBS S6-4 metaG | ecosystem: Host-associated > Plants > Roots > Rhizosphere > Soil | place...
CGGCCGGGGGTGATGTCAGTGGGTGTCGTCGCGCCGGGGACCTGCCCCCCCCCCCCGGTCCCGTAGCAGCCCGGCCGGGCTGCTACGGTTCCGTGCTCTTCCCTCAGGAAAACAATAAAAGGAGCAAGCCATGCGTGCCCTCGCTGCATTGAGTCGTTTTGTCGGTAATACCTTTGCATACTGGGTGCTGCTGTTCGCCGTACTGGCGTTCCTGTTCCCCAGCTGGTTCATCAGCCTCAAGACCCTGATCGTGCCGCTGCTGGGCCTGGTCATGTTTGGCATGGGCCTGACGCTCAAGCTTGAAGATTTCTCCGAGGTCGTGCGCCATCCCTGGCGTGTGGCCCTGGGTGTGGTCGCGCACTTCGTGATCATGCCGGGTGTGGCCTGGCTGTTGTGCCAGGTGTTTCACCTGCCGGCGGAAATCGCCGTCGGTGTGATCCTGGTCGGCTGCTGCCCAAGCGGCACCTCGTCCAACGTCATGACCTGGCTGGCCAAGGGTGATCTGGCGCTGTCGGTGGCCATCGCCGCCGTCACCACCCTCCTCGCCCCGCTGCTGACCCCTGCGCTGATCTGGCTGCTGGCATCTGCGTGGCTGCCGGTGTCTTTCATGGAAATGTTCTGGTCGATCCTGCAACTGGTGATGCTGCCGATCGTGCTCGGCGTCGTTGCCCAACGCCTGCTCGGCGCCAGGGTGCAGTTCGCCGTCGAGGTGCTACCGCTGATTTCGGTGGTGAGCATCGTGATGATCGTCTGCGCAGTGGTCGCGGCCAGCCAGGCGAAGATCGCCGAATCGGGCCTGCTGATCATGGCCGTGGTGATCCTGCACAACAGCTTCGGTTTCCTGCTGGGTTACTTCACCGGCAAGCTGTTCAAGCTGCCACTGGCGCAGCGCAAGTCGCTGTCGCTGGAAGTCGGCATGCAGAACTCGGGGCTGGGCGCCGCATTGGCCAGCGCCCACTTCTCGCCACTGGCGGCGGTGCCGAGTGCGCTGTTCAGCGTGTGGCACAACATCAGCGGCGCGTTGCTTTCGACGTATTTCCGCAAGATGGAGCCGCAGGACGGCCTGACGCAAAAATCTGCGGTTGAGTAAGTCCCGTAGCAGTCCGGCTTGCCGGCGGTGGCGTCTTCAAAATCGCTACCGCAGGCAAGCCGGACTGCTACGCATGATCACGCCGACTACCTCACCTCGCCTCTCAACCCCGCCACCCGCTCCCGCACCAACGCAGGCTGTGTTTCATCCTGCGCCAGCGCAGGCCCCGCCACCAGGGTCACCCGCGACCACAACCGGCGAAACACGCCCTTGTGCGGATCGCGGCTGAAAAAGCTGCCCCACAACCCCTGCAACGCCAGCGGAATCACCGGCACATTCGTCTCCTCCAGCACACGGGTCATGCCGCCCTTGAACTCGTCGATCTCGCCGTTGGTGGTCAGCTTGCCTTCCGGAAAGATGCACACCAGCTCGCCATCCTTCAGGTACCCGGCAATCCGCTTGAACGCCTGGTCATAGATCAGCAAATCCTCGCCACGCCCGGCAATCGGGATCGCGCCTGCGGTGCGGAAAATGAAGTTGAGCACCGGAATATTGAAGATCTTGTAATACATGACGAAACGGATCGGCCGACGCACCGATCCCGCGATCAGCAATGCATCGACGAACGACACATGGTTGCACACCAGCAACGCCGCGCCCTCGTCGGGGATCTGCTCCAGGTCACGGTGCTCGACGCGGTACATGGAATGGCTGAGCAGCCAGATCATGAAACGCATGGTGAATTCCGGAACGATCTTGAAGATGTAGGTGTTGACCGCGATGTTCATCAGCGACACCACGAGGAACAGTTGCGGGATCGACAGTTTGACGATGCTCAGGAAAATGATCGAGACAATCGCCGACACCACCATGAACAACGCATTGAGGATGTTGTTCGAAGCGATGACCCGCGAGCGTTCTTTATCCGGCGTACGGGACTGGATCAACGCGTAGAGCGGTACAATGTAAAAGCCGCCGAAGATCCCGATGCCCAGAATATCCAGCAACACCCACCACGCCTGGCCGTAGCCCAGAATCGCCAGCCAGTCGTTGGCCTGGACGTTCTGCGGGAAATCTCCGGAATGCCACCACAGCAACAGGCCGAACACGGTCAGGCCCATGGAACCGAACGGCACCAGACCGATTTCCACCTTGCGCCCCGACAAACGCTCGCACAGCATCGAACCTGCGGCGATGCCGATGGAGAACACAGTGAGAATCAAGGTAACCACGGTTTCATCGCCGTAGAGGTATTCCTTGGCGTAGGCGGGGATCTGGGTCAGGTAGATCGCACCGACAAACCAGAACCAGGAGTTGCCGACAATGGAGCGCGACACCGCCTTGGTCTGCCCCAGACCGAGTTTGAGCGTGGCCCAGGACTCGCTGAAGATGTTCCAGTTCAGGCGCATCTCGGGGCTCGCCGCAGGCGCCGGAGGAATGCCGCGGCTGGCCAGGTAACCCAGGCAGGCAATGCCGACCATGGCCACCGACACCACGGGCGCATAGTGGGTGGTCGACATCATGATTCCGGCGCCGATGGTGCCGGCCAGGATCGCCAGAAAGGTGCCCATCTCCACCAGGCCATTGCCGCCCACCAGCTCGTTCTCATGCAGGTGCTGCGGCAGGATCGAGTATTTGACCGGCCCGAACAGCGCCGAGTGGGTGCCCATGGCGAACAGCGCCGCCAGCATCAGCGACAGGTGATCAAACAGGAAGCCCACCGCGCCGACCACCATGATCGCGATCTCCAGCACCTTGATCATGCGGATCAGGCGATCCTTGGGGTATTTTTCGCCGAACTGCCCGGCCAGCGCCGAAAACAGGAAAAACGGCAGGATGAACAGCAAGGCGCAGAGGTTGACGTAGATCGACCGGTCGCCATCGATGGCCAGCTTGTAGAGGACGGCGAGGATCAGCGACTGCTTGAAGATGTTGTCGTTGAAGGCCCCGAGGGACTGCGTCACGAAAAACGGCAGGAAACGCCGCTTACCCAACAAACTGAACTGCGACTGACTCATCGATCTCGATCCTGAGTGGCGCCGGAACCGGCTTACAGGATTGGAACGCCAGCGAACCAATCCGAGCCACATTGAAGACGCTCAACTGTTAATTGTCGATAGCGTCAGGGATCATGGTTTCAAGCCTGCGATGCAGGGCGAAACGAACAACTCTCCGCGATAGGCGCCAATCACCGTGCGCCGCATGATGATCAGCCACAGCGCCGCAAGCCCCGCCACCAGCAGCGTACCGAATACCGAGAAAAACCCCAGGTGCAGCAAAGCGCCCAGCTTGAGGGTGGTCAGGGCGAAGACCCCGATGGGAAAGGTGAACCCCCACCACCCCAGGTTGAACGGCATGCCGTTACGAAGGTAGCGCGCAGTGATCAGCGCCGCCATCAACAGCCACCACACACCCACGCCCCACAGGATGATCCCGGCCAGCAGCCCCAGGCCCGCAGCAATCTCGCCCACACCCGGCAAGCCATTGGCGGCGAAGATGGCAGGCGAGTCGGCGCCCAGCACGATCAGGCCATAGGCGCCGGTGCTGATCGGCCCCAGCGCCAGCCAGCTCGAGGACGCCATGCTTTCGTGAGGCAGTTTGTGCAGGGCCATGCGCAGCAGCAGTATCGTCAGAATGCTGAACGCCACCGGCACCGACAGCGCCCACAGCACATAGCTGGTAATCAGCACGCTGAACTGGCTGTGGCTGCTCGCCAGATGCGGCGCCAGCAGGGCACCGCTGACCGCCGCAACCTCCGCCGCCACCACCGGCAACAGCCAGACTGCGGTCATCTGGTCGATGCGGTGTTCCTGGCGGGTGAACATCATGAACGGGATCAGCGCGCCACAGGCCAGCGACATCGCCACATCCAGCCACCACAGCGCTTCAGCCAGCGGCAGCACGCCATCGCCCCAACGCGGCAGGCCAAAGGTGAACAGGCCATTGATGATGGTCGCCATGCCCATGGGAATGGTGCCGAAGAACATCGACACCGTGGAATGCCCGAACACCCGGCGCGCCTGTTCGAAAAACATCACCCAGCGGGCGGTGTAGAGCAGCGCAAAGGTCACGAACATGACGATGTTGAGCATCCACAGCGCTTCGGCCAACTGGAAAAGGCCGGGAATTGGCACCGGGAGTTGGGTCAGAACGGCCGAAAGAATCCCGGTGCCCATGGTGGCGGCGAACCAGTTCGGGGTGAACTGGCGAATGACTTCCCGGGGGTGGCTCAGTTGGCTGAAAGGCTTGCCGGGGGCGAAGGTGGCGTAGGTCATGAAGGGTCTCCTGTCCTCGTGTGAGGTGGGATTCATGGTACGTTCGGGGTGCATATCTACTAAGCGGGTAATTTCTCTATACCCAATAGATTTAATAGATATACCCATCCATCCCACTCACCGCAAACCTGTAGGAGTGAGCTTGCTCGCGATTGCTCTGTGTCAGACATGAAGATGTGTCAGCAAGACCGCCATCGCGAGCAAGCTCACTCCTACAGGGTCGGTGTGTCCGCCTGCGACACCCTGCCGCTCAGACCTTGGTCGAGACAGACGAACGTCACCGGGCGTGCGAGACTGTCCGGGCGGTGATGGATCGCCGCTGAAACGTTATTTGCTTGAGTCTGGAGTTCCCATGTCGCTGTCCAGCGGACTGATCGCCGCCGTCGCCCTGGCCTATATGGCCATCATGTTCGCCATCGCCTTCTACGGCGACCGGCGCAGCGCCGCCCTGCCCCCTCGGTTGCGCGCCTGGGTGTACAGCCTGTCGCTGGCGGTCTACTGCACCAGCTGGACATTCTTCGGCGCGGTGGGCCAGGCCGCCGAGCAGCTATGGTCTTTCCTCCCGATCTACCTGGGGCCGATCCTGCTGCTGTTGCTGGCGCCCTGGGTGCTGCAGAAAATGGTGCTCATCAGCAAGCAGGAAAACATCACCTCGATTGCCGACTTCATCGCCGCCCGCTACGGCAAATCCCAGACGCTGGCGGTGGTGGTGGCGCTGATCTGCCTGATTGGCGTCCTGCCCTACATCGCCCTGCAACTCAAGGGCATCGTATTGGGTGTGAACATCCTGATCGGTGCCGGGGCCGACGCCACCGGCACCCGCGCCCAGGACACGGCGCTGATCGTGTCCTTGGTGCTGGCGCTGTTCACCATCGTGTTCGGCACCCGCAACCTGGACGCCACCGAGCACCACCGTGGCATGGTCCTGGCGATTGCCTTCGAGTCGCTGGTCAAGCTGTTCGCCTTCATGGCGGTGGGGATTTTCGTGACCTTCGGCCTGTATGACGGGGTCGACGACCTGTTCAATCAGGCGATGCTGGCGCCGCGCCTTGAGGCGTACTGGAAAGAGACGGTCAACTGGCCGTCGATGGTGGTGCAGACCGGCGTGGCGATGATGGCCATCGTCTGCCTGCCCCGGCAGTTTCATGTGACGGTGGTCGAGAACATCGAGCCCCAGGACCTGCGCCTGGCCAAGTGGGTGTTTCCCGCCTACCTGCTGTTGGCCGGACTGTTCGTGGTGCCCATTGCGCTGGCCGGGCAGATGCTGCTGCCCAGCTCGGTACTGCCCGACTCCTTCGTCATCAGCGTGCCGCTGGCCCACGCCCATCCGGCGCTGGCGATGCTGGCGTTCATCGGCGGCGCCTCGGCGGCCACCGGCATGGTGATCGTCGCCAGCGTCGCGCTGTCGACCATGGTATCCAACGACATGCTGCTGCCATGGCTCTTGCGCCGCAAAACCGCCGAGCGCCCGTTCGAAGTGTTCCGCTACTGGATGCTGTCGGTGCGCCGGGTCAGCATCGTGGTCATCCTGCTTCTGGCGTACGTCAGCTATCGGCTGCTGGGTTCGACGGCCAGCCTGGCTACCATTGGCCAGGTGGCGTTCGCCGCCATCACGCAACTGGCGCCGGCCATGATCGGCGCGCTGTACTGGAAGCAGGCCAACCGCCGTGGAGTGTTCGCGGGGCTGGCGGCCGGCGTGTTCATCTGGTTCTACACCCTGGTCCTGCCCATGACTGCCCACAGCATGGGCTGGTCGCTGAACAGTTTTCCGCTGCTAGCGTGGCTGCACAGCAACCCGTTCAACTTGCCGATCAGCCCGTTGACCCAAGGCGTGCTGCTGTCGATGGCGGGCAACTTCATCCTGTTCGCGTGGGTATCGCTGCTGTCCCGCACGCGGGTGTCGGAGCACTGGCAGGCCGGGCGTTTCATCGGCCAGGAACTGCAAGCCAGGTCCAGTAGCCGTTCGCTGCTGGCGGTGCAGATCGAGGACTTGCTCAAGCTCTCGGCGCGCTTTGTCGGTGAAGAGCGTGCGCAGCAGAGTTTCATCCGCTTCGCCTACCGCCAGGGCAAGGGCTTCAACCCCAACCAGAACGCCAACGGCGAATGGATCGCCCACACCGAGCGGCTTCTGGCGGGCGTGCTCGGTGCCTCGTCAACCCGTGCGGTGGTCAAGGCGGCCATCGAGGGCCGCGACATGCAGCTCGAAGACGTGGTGCGCATCGCCGATGAAGCGTCCGAAGTCTTGCAGTTCAATCGGGCGCTGCTGCAAGGCGCCATCGAGAACATCACCCAGGGCATCAGCGTGGTGGATCAGTCCCTGCGGCTGGTGGCCTGGAACGACCGCTATCTTGAACTGTTCAACTACCCGGACGGCCTCATCAGCGTCGGACGGCCCATCGCCGACATCATCCGCTATAACGCCGAGCGCGGTCTGTTGGGCCCCGGTGAAGCGCAGGTGCATGTCGCCCGGCGCCTGCACTGGATGCGCCAGGGTCGTGCCCATACCTCCGAGCGGTTGTTCCCCAATGGCCGGGTGATCGAGCTGATCGGCAACCCGATGCCCGGCGGCGGGTTTGTCATGAGTTTCACCGACATCACTGCGTTCCGCGAAGCCGAGCAGGCACTCAAGGGCGTCAACGAAAGCCTTGAACAGCGGGTGGCCGAGCGCACCCGTGAGCTGTCGCAGTTGAACCTGGCACTGACCGAAGCCAAGGCCCACGCCGAGGCTGCGAGCCAGTCCAAGACCCGTTTCCTCGCCGCCGTCAGCCATGACCTGATGCAGCCGATGAACGCCGCGCGGCTGTTTTCCGCAGCCCTGCTGCACACCGACGACAACGTGCCGGATGAAGCGCGCAAGCTGATCCACCATCTGGACAGCTCCCTGCGTTCGGCCGAAGACCTCATCAGCGATCTGCTGGATATTTCCCGCCTGGAAAACGGCAAATTCGCACCGACCATCGCGCCCTTCGCGCTCAGCAATCTGTTCGACACCCTGGGGGCCGAGTTCAAGGCGCTGGCCCAGGAACAGGGTTTGAGCTTCAGGGTCCGTGGCAGCGACCTGCGAGTCGCCAGTGACGTGAAGCTGCTGCGCCGGGTGCTGCAGAACTTCCTGACCAACGCCTTCCGTTACGCCAAGGGCCCGATCCTGCTGGGGGTCCGACGCAAGGGCCAGCACCTGAGCCTGGAAGTGTGGGACCGTGGGCCGGGCATTCCCGAAGACAAGCGCCAGGTGATCTTCGAAGAGTTCAAGCGCCTGGACAGCCACCAGACCCGCGCCGAGAAGGGCCTGGGCCTGGGGCTGGCAATCGCTGACGGTCTGTGTCGAGTGCTGGGCCACAGCCTTGAAGTGCGTTCATGGCCGGGCAAGGGCAGCGTGTTCAGCGTCACTGTGCCGCTGGCGCGGACCCCGAGCCTCGCACCGCAGCCCAGCACCGAGCCCAAGCGCGCAGCCCTCAACGGCACGCAGGTGCTGTGCATCGACAACGAAGACACCATCCTGATAGGCATGAACAGCCTGTTGAGCCGCTGGGGTTGCCAGGTCTGGACCGCGCGCAACCGCGAGGAGTGCCAGGCCCTGCTGGACGACGGTATCCGCCCGCACCTGGCGCTGGTCGACTATCACCTGGACCACGGCGAAACCGGCACCGAGCTGATGGCCTGGCTGCGCACGCAACTGGGCGAGCCGGTGCCCGGCGTGCTCATCAGCGCCGATGGCCGCCCGGAGTTGCTGGCTCAGGTGCATGCAGCGGGATTGGAATACCTGGCAAAGCCGGTGAAGCCAGCGGCATTGCGAGCGTTGTTGAGCCGGCATGTAAGCCTGAATTGATGCGCCGCCTCCCGCTCTTGCAAGCGCGCGCGACGGGGTGCGGCGCCAGAGGATGGCACCGCACCCCCGTTGTTTATTTCACCTTCCTGAACACAAACACCAGCCCCACCACGATCAACACCATCCCTAGCAGGCTCAGCAATGCCAGGCGATTGCCGAAGATCAGGTAATCCATGATCGCCGTCACCGCCGGCACCAGATAGAACAGGCTGGTGACGTTCACCAGGTTGCCCTGCGCAATCAGCCGATACAGCAGGAAGGTCGCCAGCACCGACACCACCAGCCCCATGTACAACACCGGTACGTAGAAGCCGAAGCTGTGTTCGAAGTGAAACGGCTGGAACGGCACGAAGGCCGCGCACACCAGAGTCCCGGCGAAGTACTGGACCGGCAGCGTGCCCAACGGGTTGTCAGTGATGCGCTTCTGCATGATCGAGCCGCCGGTCATGGCCAGCATGCCCAACACACCAAAGGCCATCCCGGCCAGCGAGCCACCGTCGCCAATGCCCTGGAATACCACCAACACCAGGCCGGCCAGCCCCAGGCACAAACCGAACATCCGCGACTGCGAACGACTGCGCTCGACCAGTACCGCCGTGAGGATCGGCTGCACGCCCATGATGGTTGCCATCACTCCAGGGGCCACCTTCATGTCCAGCGCCAGCAGGTAGCAGATCTGATAGGCACCCAGCAGAACCGCGCCGGTCGCCAGGGCGTAGCGCATCGACTGCCGGGTTGCAGGCAATTTGTAGCCAAGAGTGGGGATCAGAATCGCCAGCGCGACCAGCGCCAGCAGAAAACGAAACAGCAGGAAGGCAAAGGGAGATGCGTGGGTCAAACCCCACTTGGAAACGATGGCCCCGCTACTCCAGAGCAGGACGAACAGCGTAGTCGTGGCCATCGAGGCCAGGGCTTTGTTGGCAAACATGAAGTCACCTGTGATTCAGACAAAATCGGACCCGGCCAGAAAACCGGATTCACAAACATTTTGTTGGGCTTTGCAGCGTGATTCGACGGCGCGGGGGCAGCCGATCAGCCAAGCACAACCACGGCTGGCGGTGCGACAACGGCGCACACAACAGGGGTGGTCACAGGGGATGGAGGTGGATAGCGCGTGATGTAGAACGCTTGCTGGTCGCCACACGGTTTCTCCACAGCGAAGGCTGCGGCATCAAACGCGAACGGTGGGCGGGAAGCAGGCATGGCGCTGATCTTCTTCGGAGTGGGGTTTGGTGTTTCGACGTAGATCAAAGCACCGGCGCTGAATATAACCAGCGCGCGGTGGATGTTGCAACAGTTTGTGTCAACCGAACAGCCAGTAGCCCAAAAGGGTCAGCACGATCACCGCCAGCACCGGGCGCAGCACGCGGTAGGCCTTGGGATTGGCACGCTTGAACTGCTTGACCCTGCCACTGAAGGCATTGCTGAAACGCTTGCTGAACGCATAAGCCTGGTTGATCCCGCCGACACGCTCGTCATCGGTGTTCTGCGGCGCGGTGGCGCGGCCCAGAAACGCACTGACGCTGCGGTTTACGCGGGTCATGAAACGGTTGGAGAGCGGTCGCTCGATGTCGCAGAACAGAATCACGCGGGTCACGTCGGTCTCGTTCTTGACCCAGTGCACGTAGGTTTCATCGAACATCACGTCTTCGCCATCGCGCCAGGCGTAGACCTTGCCATCGACGAAAATCCGGCAGTCGTCGGAGTTGGGCGTCGAAAGCCCCAGGTGATAACGCAGGGAGCCGGCAAAGGGATCGCGGTGCGGGTTGAGGTGGCTGCCACCGGGCAGCAACGCGAACATCGCGCCTTTCACGTTGGGGATGCGGCTGACCAGCTCGACGGTTTTCGGGCACAAGGCTTCGGCCGATGGCAGCGGTTTGTCATACCACTTCAGGTAAAAACGCTTCCAGCCCTTCTTGAAGAACGAACCGAAACCGGCGTCGTTGTCCTTGGCGGCGGCGCGGATGTAACCCTCGTCAAACAGGTGCATGGCTTCGTCGCGAATGACTTCCCAGTTGTCCTTGAGCACATCGAGCTCAGGAAACTTGCTGCGGTCCAGATAGGGTTTGGACGGCACGCTGGAGAACAGGTACATCAAGGCGTTGTATGGCGCGAACAGTGCAGAGTGGTTCACGAACTGGCGCAATACCGGCAAACGCGCCTTGCCACGCAAATGCACATACAGCGTGCTGCCCAGGAATAGCAGCAGGATCGCCGCCTTGGCAGCGAATGAAAGGGTCATGAATCTCTCCTTGGAACAGCCGGGTGACCGTTTTTCCTGCAGGAGCGAACTCAAGCGCTCCCGCAGTGTTTTGCGCGGCCACTATAAGCCTTCGCAAGCCCGGTAAAAAGCCAGGTTGCCTGTCTGGGCGACTATTGGGTCAGCTCCTGTTCAGTAAACAGGTCGCTGAACAGCATGCTCGACAGGTAACGCTCGCCCGAATCCGGCAGGATCACGACGATGGTCTTGCCTTGCATCTCAGGCTTTTCGGCCAGACGGACCGCGGCCTGCATCGCTGCGCCACAGGAGATGCCGCACAGGATCCCCTCCTCCTGCATCAGCCGCAGCGCCATGGACTTGGCTTCGTCCTCGCTGACCAGCTCGACCCGGTCGACGATGTCCAGATCCAGGTTCTGCGGGATGAAACCGGCGCCAATGCCCTGGATCTTGTGGGGGCTGGGGGTGATTTCCTGGCCGGCCTTGGCCTGGGTGATGATCGGCGAAGACATCGGCTCCACCGCCACCGACAGGATCGGCTTGCCCATGGTGTGCTTGATGTACCGCGAAACCCCGGTGATGGTGCCGCCAGTGCCCACGCCCGCCACCAGCACGTCAATGGCGCCGTCGGTGTCGTTCCAGATTTCCGGGCCAGTGGTCTTCTCGTGAATCGCCGGGTTGGCCGGGTTTTCGAACTGCGCCGGCATGAAATAGGTGTCCGGGTCGCTGGCCACCAGCTCCTCGGCTTTGGCGATAGCGCCCTTCATGCCCTTGGCAGGCTCGGTCAGCACCAGTTCCGCGCCGAGGGCCTTGAGCACCTTGCGCCGCTCGATGCTCATGGAAGCCGGCATTGTCAGCACCAGTTTGTAACCGCGCGCTGCGGCCACGAAGGCCAGGCCAATCCCGGTGTTGCCAGAGGTCGGCTCGACGATGGTCATGCCGGGCTTGAGTTTGCCGCGGCTTTCAGCGTCCCAGATCATGTTCGCGCCGATCCGGCATTTAACCGAATACCCCGGATTACGCCCCTCGATCTTGGCCAGAATAGTGACCCCGCGTGGCGCGATGCGGTTGATCTGCACCAGTGGCGTATTGCCGATGGAGTGGGCGTTGTCTGCGTAAATACGGCTCATGACCGGGTCCTTGTGCAGGTGGGAGAAAACCCAAAGCGTATGCCGTGGGCACATATTGCGTCCAGTCGCAGCGAACCTGTGGCATGGCCTACAGTCAACAAATCAGGCAGTCATCAGTCGGCAACCGGAGAGCCTTGCCATGAAACGTCGCTATAGCTGGCCACTGTGGACAGTCGTGGGCCTCGTCGTCGTATTGATCGCCATACACATCGCGCTGCCCTACGTGGTGCGCAACTACCTCAATGACAAGCTTGCCGACATGGGCGACTACCGCGGCCACGTCACCGACGTGGACCTTGCCCTGTGGCGCGGCGCCTACAAGATCAACGGCCTGAACATCGTCAAGACGGACGGCAAGGTCCCGGTGCCCCTGCTCAAGGCACCGGTCATCGATCTGGCCGTCAGCTGGCACTCACTCTGGTACGACCACGCCGTCGTGGCACAGGTTGCGTTCATAAGCCCCGAACTCAACTTCGTCGACGGCGGCACCGACAAGCAGCAGTCCCAGACCGGTGCCGGCACCGACTGGCGGGCGCAGTTGAACAAACTGCTGCCCATCACCCTCGACGAGGTCCGGGTGACGGATGGCAAGATCACCTTCAGCAACTTCAACTCCACGCCGCGGGTGAAAATCCAGGCTGATGACGTCAACGCCAGCGTCTACAACCTGACCAACGTGGTCGACCCCAACGGCAAGCGCGATGCCCGCTTCGAGGGCAAGGCGCTGCTCGAAGGGCACGCGCCGCTTGAAAGCAGCGCCACGTTCGATCCGCTCAGCAACTTCGAAGACTTCGACTTCAAACTGCGCGCCACCGACTTGCAACTCAAGCGCCTGAACGATTTCGCATCCGCCTACGGAAAATTCGATTTCAACGCCGGCAGCGGCGACATTGTCATCGAAGCCAAGGCCAACAAGGGGCAGCTCACTGGCTACATCAAACCCCTGCTGCGCGATGTCGACATCTTCAACTGGCAGCAAGACGTCGAGAACAAGAACAAAGGCTTTTTCCGCTCGATCTGGGAAGCCATGGTCGGCGCCAGCGAAACCGTGCTCAAGAACCAGCGCAAAAACCAGTTCGCCACCCGCGTCGAACTCAGCGGCAGCGTGCACAAACAGGACGTCAGCGCCTTCCAGGCATTCCTGCAGATCCTGCGCAACGCGTTCGTGCAGGCGTTCAATACCCGGTATGACAGTGGCAAGAGTGAGGCGCAGTGACTCCTGGCATCCACGATCCCCTGTAGGAGTGAGCTTGCTCGCGATAGTGGCGTATCAGAAGACATAACTGGGCCTGACACATCGCTATCGCGAGCAAGCTCACTCCTACAGGGGCCGGGTTCGTCATTATTCAGCAACTGAATAAAGGGTCTGCGTTCACAGGCCGGTGGGGGCCGCGTTATAGTCGCTGCATTCTTTATGCTGAATCAGCGCCGTTCGGGTCTGTTGCCCGCACTTTACGTTCGAGGATTTTCCGATGAAGTTCGAAGGCACCCGCGCCTATGTCGCCACCGACGACCTCAAGCTTGCCGTCAACGCCGCCATCACGCTGGAGCGTCCGCTGCTGGTCAAGGGCGAGCCTGGCACCGGCAAGACCATGCTGGCCGAGCAACTGGCCGAGTCCTTTGGCGCAAAGCTGATCACTTGGCACATCAAATCGACCACCAAGGCCCATCAGGGGTTGTACGAGTACGACGCGGTCAGCCGCCTGCGCGACTCGCAGCTGGGCGTCGACAAGGTCCACGACGTGCGCAACTACCTGAAGAAAGGCAAGTTGTGGGAGGCGTTCGAGTCCGAAGAGCGGGTGATTCTGCTGATCGACGAGATCGACAAGGCCGACATCGAGTTCCCCAACGACCTGCTGCAAGAACTCGACAAGATGGAGTTCTACGTTTACGAGATCGACGAGACGATCAAGGCGAAAAAACGCCCGATCATCATCATTACTTCCAACAACGAAAAAGAACTGCCAGACGCCTTCCTGCGCCGCTGTTTCTTCCATTACATCGCCTTCCCGGATCGCAACACGCTGCAGCAGATCGTTGACGTGCACTACCCCGACATCAAGAAGGACCTGGTCAGCGAAGCGCTGGACGTGTTCTTCGACGTGCGCAAAGTGCCGGGCCTGAAGAAAAAACCTTCGACCTCGGAGCTGGTGGACTGGCTCAAGCTGCTGATGGCCGACAACATTGGCGAGGCGGTGCTGCGCGAACGTGATCCGACCAAGGCCATTCCGCCGCTTGCAGGCGCCTTGGTCAAGAACGAGCAGGACGTTCAGTTGCTTGAGCGCCTGGCCTTCATGAGCCGTCGCGGCAACCGCTGATTTCTTTCGGGTAAGTGCGGAGCCATCGCCATGTTGCTCAACCTGTTCAATGAAATGCGCGCAGCCAAGGTGCCGGTCTCGCTGCGCGAGCTGCTGGACCTGATCAACGCCCTGAAACAGCGGGTGACCTTCGCCGACATGGACGAGTTCTACTACTTGTCGCGGGCGATCCTGGTCAAGGACGAGCGCCATTACGACAAGTTCGACCGGGCCTTCGGCGCCTATTTCAACGGGCTGGAAAAGCTCGACGATCACTTGCAGGCACTGATACCCGAAGACTGGCTGCGCAAGGAGTTCGAGCGCTCGTTGACCGACGAAGAGCGTGCGCAGATTCAGTCGCTGGGCGGCCTGGACAAGCTCATCGAAGAATTCAAGAAGCGTCTGGAAGAACAGAAGGAACGCCACGCAGGCGGCAACAAATGGATCGGCACCGGCGGCACCAGCCCGTTCGGCTCCGGCGGCTACAACCCGGAAGGCATCCGCGTCGGCGATGCGGGCAAGCGCCAGGGCAAGGCGGCCAAGGTGTGGGAGCAGCGCGAGTACAAGAACCTGGACGATCAGGTGGAACTGGGCACGCGCAACATCAAGGTGGCCCTGCGCCGCCTGCGCAAGTTCGCCCGCCAGGGCGCAGCGGACGAACTGGACATCGACGGCACCATCGACCACACCGCCCGCGATGCGGGCCTGCTGAACATCCAGATGCGCCCGGAACGGCGCAACACCATCAAGCTCTTGCTGCTGTTCGACATCGGCGGCTCGATGGACGCCCACGTGAAGATCTGCGAAGAACTGTTCTCGGCCTGCAAGACCGAGTTCAAGCACATGGAGTATTTCTACTTCCACAACTTCATTTATGAATCGGTGTGGAAGAACAACCTGCGCCGCACTTCCGAACGCACTTCAACCCAGGACTTGCTGCACAAATACGGCGCCGACTACAAAGTGATCTTCATCGGCGACGCCGCCATGGCCCCCTACGAAATCACCCAGCCGGGCGGCAGCGTCGAACACTGGAACGAAGAAGCCGGGTACGTCTGGATGCAACGCTTCCAGGCCAAGTTCAAGAAAATCATCTGGATCAACCCTTATCCCAAGGACGCCTGGGGTTACACCACCTCAACCAATATCGTGCGGGACTTGATCGAAGATCAGATGTATCCGCTGACGTTGAGGGGGCTGGAGGAAGGGATGCGGTATTTGGCGAAGTAGTGCTGAGACTGTAGCAGCACGGCTTGCTGGCGGTGGCGGCATCGAAATCGCCGCCGCCGGCAAGCCGGACTGCTACAAAAGAGATCCTCAGACGCTCAATCAGCTCGAACTGGCGAACCGCCGCAAACACTCAACCTGTTCCCTGGACGCCATCTCCTGCACCACAGCGCGCAAGCGCACCACACTCCCCGGCAGTTTCTGCGCCAGTCGCGCCAGTGACAGCGGGGTCAGTGCGCCCAGTCGTGGGTAGCCGCCGATGGTCTGGCGGTCGTTGAGCAGGATGATGGGCTGGCCGTCTGGCGGGACCTGAATGGCGCCCAGGGGGATGCCTTCCGAGATCATGGGTTGGCCCTGATACACCAGCTCCGGGCCGAGCAGGCGGATGCCCATGCGGTCGGCGCGGCTGTCCAGGGTCCAGTCGCTGTTGAAGGCGTCGAAAAGGCTCAGGCCGCTGAAGTGGCCAATTTGCGCGCCGAGCACGACGTCCAGGGGGCGTGGGTCGGCCAGATCCGGGATCAGGTGTTCAGGCAGAGTTTGAAGCGCGATGGAGCGGCTGCGGCAGGCCAGGCGGTCGCCTGCGGTCAATGCCTTGCCGGTGCCATCCAGGCCGCCCAGCCCTTCCCGTGCGACCGTGGCGCTACTGCCCAGTACGTCCATCGCCTCAAAGCCGCCGGGCGCGGCGAGATAGGCTCGTGCGCCGCTGACCGGATGTGTGAAGCGCAGTTGCTGGCCCTTGTTGAGGAAGAAACTGCGCCAGGGGGCAACCGGGCGGTCATCGAGCATGGCGCCCAGGTCGGCACCGGCCAGGGCCAGGCAGCAATCCTCACTGGCGACCAGCGTCAGCCCGCCGAGCGTGATCTCGACAACGGTGGCATCCAGCGGATTGTTCAGCAGCTTGTTGGCCCACGACATGGAAACCCAGTCCAGCGCGCCGCCCTGGGTCACGCCCAGGTGGCGCACGCCAAACCGTCCTGCGTCTTGCAGCAGGCACAGCGGGGTGCTGGTTTTGACCGTCAGCACGCTCATGCCAGCGCCTCCAGCGGGGTATCGTCGCCGCCCAGGCGAATGAATTCGGCATGATCGATCGGCTCGAAGCGCACAGTGTCGCCGGGCTGCAGCAGGCTGTAGCCGTCGATTTCACGATCGAACAGTTTGGCCGGGGTGCGGCCCAGGATGTTCCAGCCACCCGGCGATTGCAGCGGGTATACCGCTGTTTGCCGTTCGGCAATGCCGACGCTGCCGGCCGAGACGCGTTTGCGCGGGGTCTTGATGCGCGGCGCGGCGATGATTTCTTCTACCAGCCCCATGAAACCGAAGCCCGGTGCAAAGCCCAGCGCGAACACCTGGTACTCGCGCTGACTGTGACGTTCGATCACTTCAGCCACCGGCAAGCCACTGCGTTCGGCCAGTAATGCCAGTTCAGGCCCGACGCTGGGGTCGTACCACACGGGCAGCACGTGCTGTCGACCGGCGCTGGCCGCATCCGGAGAGAGATCGACCATCGCCTCGGCAATCAACGCCCCCGCCTGCTGCGGGCTCAATGCCAGCAAGTCATAGTGCACCATCAAGGTGGTGTAGGACGGCACGAGGTCAATCAGGTTCGCCCCGAATCCGTCCCGCAGACGCTGGCTGGCCGCGAGCATCCACGGCATGTTCGCCTCGTCGATGGCATCGAACAGACGCACCATCAGGCAATCGATCGCAACGACTTCGATGCGCAACTTCATGAGGCAGACGTCTGGCCCAGTGCTTCACGGATGCGCCGCACGGCCGCTATTGAGCTGGCGTTGTCGCCATGCACGCACAGGGTGTCGGCGTTGAGCAGCAACGGGTTGCCATCGCTGGCGGTCAAAGGTTCGCCGCGGGAAAGAGTCAGGGCCTGGGCGATGATCAGTTCAGGATCATGGTGAACGGCGCCCGGCAAATTGCGCGAAACCAGACGCCCGACGCTGTCGTAGGCGCGGTCGGCGAAGGCTTCGAACCACAGGGTTACGCCGAACTCATCGGCCATGGCCTGGGCTGCGCTGTTGTCGCGCATGGCCAGCAGCATCAACGGCAGCTCGGGGTTGTAGCGGGCGATGCCTTCGATGACGGCGCGCAACTGGACCGGATTGGCCATCATGTCGTTGTACATCGCGCCGTGGGGTTTGACGTAGCTGACCCGGCCGCCCTGGGCACGGCACACGCCGTCCAGCGCGCCGATCTGGTAATGCAGCATGTCCTGGATTTCCTGCGGCGAGCAGGCCATGGAGCGGCGACCGAAACCTACGAGGTCCGGATAGGCCGGGTGCGCGCCGATGGTCACGCCGTGGGTCAGCGCCAGAGCGACGGTCTTGCGCATGACGCTGGGGTCACCGGCATGAAAACCGCAGGCGATGTTGGCGCAATCGATGTACGGCATGACTTCGGCGTCCAGACCCATGGTCCAGGCGCCGAAGCTTTCACCGATATCACAATTCAATAACAGGCGGCCCACGGGGTATCTCCTGTGTGAATGGAGTATGGCCAGGTAAACCCGTAGCAGTCCGGCTTGCCGGCGACGGCGCCCTTCAAATCGCCGACGCCGGCAAGCCGGACTGCTACGGGAAGGCGAATTGCCTTGGAAGGCTCACTACCAGTCTCTGTTGACCCGCTTTTTGTAGACTCGTCCAACGAACAACCAGTCAATGAACACCACAAAGCTTTCGATCACCAGCGAGAACAGCAGCGCGCAGGCCAGGCCCCAGCCGATGACTTCCGGTGACAGCAATACCTGCCAGGTGTAGCCATTCCAGGTCTCGGTGCGGATGGCCGGGTCTGCGGCGGTCAGCACGTGATACGCACGGCTGTACCACGGCCCCTGCAACGCCATCCATTCGCGGTCCAGGATCTGGTTGCGGCTCAGGATGTTGGCGATGTTGTTGGCATCAGTGCGGAACACCGGGTCTTCGCTGCTGCGATAGTGCTGGATCAGCGCCTGCACGTCGCCATTGAAGAAGCGCTGCGCTGTCTCGTTGTAGCCGCGCAGGTTCTGCTGGGCTTCCATCAGGTGCGCTTCGACGCGCTTGGTGTAGTCGCTGATGAATCCGGGAATCTGCACGCCGATCAACAGGCCTGCCGTGAACAATACCAGTCGTACGTAGCTGCGCAGCATAGATCCCTCTCAGTCAGTCCGGCCTTCGGCCACGCATTCGCCTCGACGCCACAGGCTCCAGTGGCCGGGTTCGTAGCGATTCCAGGTTTCGTTCTCGGTCAGTGGTTCGGTGGCGATCACCGTGACCACATCATTTGGCGTGGTTTCGGCCTGAAAATCGACGATCACGTCGACATCTTTCAGGCGAGCCGGGCCAAACGGCGCGCGGCGTGTGATGTGCACAAGCTTGGTCGAGCAGAAACAGAACAGCCAGTCGCCATCGCTGAGCAGGCCGTTGAACACGCCCTTGGCGCGATACTCGTTGCAGGCATTGACCAGCGTCGGCAGCAGGCTTTCGACCTCGACCGGCTCCGGAAAGGCCTCGCGCACGCGGTTGAGCAAGTCGCAGAACGCCGCTTCGCTGTCGGTATCGCCGACCGGGCGGTAGAAGGTCGCGCTCGGGTTGAAATCCGCCAGTTGGCCGTTATGGGCAAAGCACCAGTTGCGGCCCCACAGCTCGCGCACGAACGGATGGGTGTTGGACAGGCAGACCTTGCCGACGTTGGCCTGGCGAATATGGCCGATAACCACTTCGCTCTTGATCGGATAGCGCTGCACCAGTTGTGCAACTTCCGACTCGCTGCTGGCGGCCGGGTCCTGAAACAGGCGCAGGCCGCGGCCTTCATAGAAACCGATGCCCCAGCCATCACGGTGGGGACCGGTGCGGCCGCCCCGCTGCATCAGCCCGGTGAAGCTGAAGACGATGTCGGTCGGTACATTGGCACTCATGCCCAGAAGTTCACACATGCTCAGGTCTCGGTGCGCTCAAAGCTTGGGTTCGACCCGATAACGACCACTGCTGCCGCCGTTGTTGCCACTGGCCGGGGCAGCCGCCTGGCTGGAGTAGCGAGAGCTGCCTTGGGCGGCGAACGGCTCGTCGTCGGCTTTCAGCTCGGCGGCGGCCTGGGCGGCGGCGGCTTCGGCGTGGGCCTGCCGGGCTTTCTTGCGGCGCAGGAATGGCAAGCGGATCAATGCGAAGATGACGTACAGGCCCAGTGCGACAGCGCCGTAGGTGGCCAGGTCCAGCACTGCACGCCAGACGTTGTTGCCCACCTTGAAGGCAAGGTCCAGAGCGCTGATGGCCAGCGCCGGGGCGTAGGTGTCCTTGACCGGGTCGATGACCGTCGGGCAGAACAGCAGCACCGCGCCGATCACCCGCAGCGGCTCGCGCAGGTAGCGCCACATCCAGCCCGTCAGCTTGAACCACACCAACAGACAACCCAACGCAGCGAATGCGTACAGGCCCCAGGCAATCAGATAGTCGTTGTCGGTCATGACGTCCGTGGTAAGGCAGGTAAAGAGGCGCTTATGATAACGACTTTTCGCAAGCCTGGCTTACCCGGCTTCAGTTATCGGTCCGCCGCCCCTTTGAGAGAGCCCAGCATGCCTTCTTCCGCCACCTCCCCAAGCGCCCCGCTCGCCCGCAAGGCCGACGGCGCCGATCCGTATGCCTGGCTGCAGAACCGCGACAGCGATGAGGTGCTCGATTACCTCAAGGCCGAAAATCACTACCAGGAAAGTCAGCTGGCCGATCAGGAGGCCCTGCGCGAAACGCTGTTTCAGGAGATCAAGGGCCGGATTCTGGAAACCGACCTGTCGCTGCCTTCGCCCTGGGGCCCTTGGCTTTATTACACCCGTACCACCGAAGGCGACGAATACGCCCGCCACTACCGCTGCCCGCGCCCGGCCGACGACTCGCAAACGGTCGACGAAAGCGCCGAACAACTGCTGCTCGACCCCAATGTGCTGGCGGGAGGAGGCTTCTTTTCGCTAGGGGCATTCAGTATCAGCCCGGACCACCAGCGCCTGGCCTATAGCCTGGACACCAGCGGCGAGGAGGTCTACCAGCTGTACGTCAAGGAGCTGAACACTGGTGTGGTGACCAGCCTGCCGTTCGAAGACTGCGACGGCAGCATGACCTGGGCCAACGACAGCCAGACGCTGTTTTTCGGCGAACTGGACGACACCCACCGCCCACACAAGCTGTACCGCCACACACTCGGCAACGACTCGGCGGACCTGGTCTTCAACGAGCCGGACGGGCGGTTCTTCCTGCACTGCTACCGCTCAAGCTCCGAGCGCCAACTGGTGCTGGCCCTGGACAGCAAGACCACCGGCGAAAGCTGGGTGCTGGACGCCGACAAGCCCGAGCAAGCCTTTGTCTGCATGGCGCCGCGCAGTGAAGGCCACGAGTACTCGGTGGACCACGGCCTGATCGACGGCACCTGGAGCTGGCTGATTCGCAGCAACCAGGCCGGGATCAACTTTGCGCTGTACCACGCACCCGAAACATCCAGCGGCGTGCCCGAGCGCAAGGACTGGCAAACCCTGATCGCCCACAGCGACAGCATCATGCTCGACGGTTTCAGCCTCAATGCCCGCGGCCTGACCCTGAGCCTGCGTGAAGGCGGCTTGCCCATCGTCCAGGTCCACCCACAAGGCTTGCCGGCGTATCGGGTGCAATTGCCGGACGCGGCCTACAACCTGTACGTGCAAGACACCCTTGAATTCGAAAGCGACAAGATTCGCCTGCGCTATCAATCGCTCAATCGCCCACCGCAGGTGCGTCAATTGGCGCTGGCCACCGGTGAGCAGGTCGTCCTCAAGGAAACCCCGGTGCTCGGCGTGTTCGACGCCGATGCCTATGTCAGCCAGCGCCTGTGGGCGACGGCGGCCGATGGCACACAGGTGCCGATCAGCTTGGTGGTCAAGCGCGAACTGGCAGGCACCCCCGTACCGCTTTACCTGTACGGCTACGGCGCCTATGGCGAGAGCCTCGACCCCTGGTTCTCCCACGCCCGCCTGAGCCTGCTCGATCGCGGCATCGCCTTTGCCATCGCCCATGTCCGGGGCGGCGGCGAGCTGGGTGAAAAGTGGTATCGCACAGGCAAGCAGGAACACAAGCAAAACACCTTCGACGACTTCATCCGTTGCGCCGAGCATCTGATTGCACAAAACCTGACGACGGCCGACACACTGGTCATCAGCGGCGGCAGCGCGGGCGGCCTGTTGATCGGGGCGGTGGTCAACCAGCGCCCCGATCTGTTCAAGGCCGCCATTGCCGAGGTGCCGTTCGTCGACGTGCTCAACACCATGCTTGATCCTGAGCTGCCATTGACCGTCACTGAGTACGACGAGTGGGGCAACCCGCAGGAGCCTGAGGTGTACGCGCGGATCAAGGCGTACGCGCCTTACGAAAACGTCACGGCCCAGGACTATCCGGCGATGCTGGTCATCGCTGGGTACAACGACAGCCGGGTGCAGTACTGGGAGGCGGCCAAGTGGGTGGCCAGGTTGCGCGCCACCAAAACGGACGACAATCTGCTGTTGCTCAAGACCGAACTGGGCGCCGGACACGGCGGCATGAGCGGTCGCTATCAGGGATTGCGTGACGTGGCACTCGAATACGGATTTGTGTTCAAGGTATTGCAACTGGCCTGAGGAACTCTTTAAAGGCCGTTGGTCATATCAGACGGCTCCGTACTGCTTGTAGGACGGAGCTGTTTTGGTGGTCAGTTTTCATTCTTCATCTCATCCAACAAGAACATGCCATGCCGACACCTACATCTCTGAACAATGAAATCCGCGAAATGCTGATGGACTGCGGTCTGTTCCTGGCCCTGACCCCGGCCGACTTCTCTGCGGCGGCGGGTTATTTCAGCATCAGCAACATCGAAAAGGGCGAGCCGATCTTCAACGAAGGCGACGCGGGTACTTTCATGTGCATCATTCATTCGGGCACGGTGTCGGTGCAGAAGGTCAACGGCGAGGGCAAGCTGGTGGAAACCGCAATCCTGCGCGCGGGCCGGGCGTTCGGCGAGATGGCCGTGCTGGACGGCGAACGCCGCTCGGCCAGTTGCATCGCCGCCTCCAGTTGCTACCTGCTGAACCTGGGCCGTGACTCGCTGGACAAGATGCTCAACGACGCTCCCAAGGTTGCCGCCAAGATCATCCGCGCCATTGCCATCGCCATGTCCAGGCGCTTGCGCATGATGGATGGACAAGTATTGGCGCAGCAGGAATAGCGCACGCCAATCATTGATTGGGCTTGCCCGGCTGCTGCGGCTGCAACCCCTGCAACGGCTCATCCTCTTTCGGTGGGCCGGGTTGGGGGATTTTCGGCAACAGTGGCGGATTACCCTGCCCGCCCACGTGGGGAACGCTGGGCGGGGAAATCTGCGGATAAGGGGTCGGCGTTGCAGTACCCGGCGACCCCGAGGTGGCCGCCACAGGCTCCGGCGTGTTGAGTAAAGGTTGCAGGCTTTCGGCAAAAACCGGCGATACGCCAAGCATCAGCGCAGCAATCGCCGCTAGAATGGACCGCTTCATCGTTGGCCTCCACTGCCAATCTTCTGCTGTGACGCTCAGGCTACTCCTGCGCAGCGCTTCGTGCGCTGACAAATTGCCCTATGCCCCGACCGCGCCCCTCGACGAGTCCCCCATGAAACGTTTCGTACTGCTCGACACCACCCCGATCCCCGATAACGGCGGCGCCCTGTGCCTGTTCGAGTACGGCGAAGATTTCGTGATCAAGATCCAGGGCGGCGACGGCGGCCATCTGATGAACACCCGCATGCATGGGTCCGAAGATGCGCTGGCGGAAATCCCCTGCAAGAAAGTCGCCTCGCGCACGCAACCTCGAGTATTGATTGGCGGGCTGGGCATGGGCTTCACCCTGGCGTCCGCCCTCAAGCACCTGGGCAAGAACGGCGAAGTGGTGGTGGCCGAACTGGTGCCTGGGGTGGTTGAGTGGAATCGCGGCCCGCTGGGTGAGAAATCAGGCAATCCGTTGCAGGATCCGCGCGCCAAGGTGGTCATCCAGGACGTCGCCAAGGTGCTGAAAAGCGAGCCTCAAGGCTTCGACGCGATCATGCTCGACGTCGATAACGGCCCTGAAGGCCTGACCCAGAAGGCCAACAGCTGGCTGTATTCGGCCGGTGGCCTGGCCGCCTGTGCCACCGCCCTGCGGCCCAAGGGCGTGCTGGCGGTGTGGTCTGCCAGCGCCGATGCCGCCTTCAGCGACAAACTGCGCAAGGCCGGCTTCAAGGCCGAAGAGGTCAAGGTGTACGCCCACGGTAACAAAGGCACGCGGCATACCATCTGGATCGCCGAGAAACTCAAGGGCTGATCCCCCTTGTCGCCCGGCCTAAAAAAACCGCGGCCAATGGCGCCCGAAACGCTAGAATCGGACCATTGCCAACCGTATACGTACCAGGTGACACCATGAGCTCCACGAATACCTCCAAGCTCGACCGCATCCTTGCCGACGCCAAGCGCGACAAGGAAATGGGCTACCGCGACAAAGCGCTGAAGATGTACCCCCACGTCTGCGGCCGCTGCGCCCGTGAATTTTCCGGCAAGCGCCTGAGCGAGCTGACCGTGCACCACCGTGATCACAATCACGACAACAACCCGCAAGACGGCTCGAACTGGGAATTGCTCTGCCTGTTCTGCCACGACAACGAACACTCGCGCTACACCGACCAGCAGTACTTCTCGGACTCGTCCCTGGGCACGCCGAAAACGGCCACGGCCACCCACAACCCGTTTGCGGCGCTGGCGGACTTGATGAAGAAATAAACCGTGACATAGGCCATGCTCAACGAGCCCGATCAGCCGCTGAGCGAACACGGCCATGCCATTTGCCTTACGGATTGTCATCACGATTGCCCTCGCGCTTTGCGGCGCAGGCATGCTTTCGGCCGCCGACTGGCCAGCAACTGCCCTTCCATCGGCGGCCAAAGGCCAGGATCCTGCGCAAAGCGAGATCAGCGCTCTTCAATTGCGGCTCGACAGCCTCAGGCAGCAGATCTCCTCGGCCAGCGGCTACACCCAGCTCGAAGCGCCGCAGAATCAGGTCCAGGCTTTCATCCTCGACATCGACCAATTAAGCAATGCCTTGTTGCCGGAACAGGCGCAGCTCAGCGCGCAACTGAGCGTGATGGGCAATGCGCCGGCCGACAGCACGGCGACAGAGCTGTCTGGCATCGCCCAGCAACGCGCATCGCTCACTGCCCGCAAAGCCCAGGCGGACGCAACCTTGAGCAGCCTGGCTGGATTAAAGGAAAACGCCATCGAGCTGCTCACGCAGATTGCCGTGATCCGACGCAGCCTGCTGGAAAACGAACTGACACTCAGGACGCCCAGTGTTCTGAGCCCTGACTTCTGGGCACCGGTCTTTGCCCCGTCATCCCAGGACCTGCAGCGACTGGGCGTGTTTGCCGATCAAGTGGCACAAGCTACCGCCCCCGCCTGGCGATCCGGGCAGTACGTCTACACCCTGTTTCTGCTGGGCCTTGCCCTGACTGTCTGGATTCCCGGGCGACGCTACGCCGAGCGCGGCCTGACCTGGCTGTGCATCCACCGCATGCCCGATGGGCGACTGCGTCGCAGTTCCCTGGCGCTGGCATCGGTGGTGGCAACGATTGTCTGCACCGCCGCCGCCTTGCAATTGCTGTTGCACGCCTGCACACGCCACCTGCCTTTGCCGCCGATGCTCGTGACGTTTTCCGACGAGTTCGAGAAAGTCGTGTTTATCTGCGTGCTGGTGACAGGGCTTAGCCGCGCGCTGCTGTCCACCGATCACCCCAGTTGGCGCCTGCCCAATCTGTCCAACCCGCTGGCAGAGGCCCTCAAACCCCTGCCAAAGGTGCTCGCCTGCACGCTTCTGGTATTGATGACACTGGTGCAAATCATTTTGGCGGCAGGGATCAGCGGCCAGATCGTGACTGCCAGCCGGGGCATCATCGCCCTGGCAGCAACGCTCATCATCGCCGTGGCATTGCTGCGCACTGGCAAGATCCGACGCGCCGCACAGGCCAGCGGCGAATCGACACCGGCAGGTAGCACCTTTCACGGGCTGGTCTATGCCTTCAGTTGCGTTGCGACCTTCGTCGCCCTCGCCGCCCTCGTCTTGGGCTACATCTCGCTGGGCAGATTCATTACCTATGAATTGGTCTGGATCCTGATTATCTTCTGCGGCTTCTACCTGCTGATCCAGCTGTTCAGGGACGCATGCGATTACCTGTTGTCACCGAAAAACCCCAGCGGCAAAGCACTTGCGCAACTGCTGGGGATCAGCGACACGCGCCTGGAGCAGGTGGCGACCATCATCGCCGGCTTTGGCCGGGCGGGTTTGTTGTTGCTGGCGGTAGTCACTCTGTTCGTCGGTGGACTGGGCACGACCATGGATCAGCTGGCTCGCAATGCCTTGAACATTCTGGGCGGCGGCGGGCTGCGCAACCTGAACATCATCCCGGGGCATTTGCTCAATGCGGCACTGGCCATCGTCATCGGTATTTACCTGATTCGCTCCCTGGGCCGCTGGCTGGACCACGAATTCCTGCCCAAGACCAACATGGACCCCGGCATGCAGGCCTCGCTCAGCACCCTGTATTCCAATCTGGGCTACGCCTTGGTGGTGTTGGTCGCACTGTCCTCACTGGGCGTGGAATGGACGAACCTGGCCTGGATCGTGAGCGCGCTGTCGGTGGGGATCGGCTTCGGCCTGCAGGAAATCGTCAAGAACTTCGTTTCGGGGCTGATCCTGCTGACCGAGCGGCCGGTCAAGGTCGGCGACCTGATTAGCATCAGCGGGGTGGAAGGGGATATCCGGCGGATCAACGTCAGGGCCACCGAAATTCAGCTGAGCGACCGCTCTATCGTCATCGTGCCGAACTCGCAGCTGATTTCGCAAAACCTGCGCAACGTGACCCTGGGCGGCAGCGCTCAGGGCGTCGCGACCCTGGAGCTGTTGTTCGCGCTGGACATCGACCCCGAGCAAGTCAAGAACCTGCTGCACGATGCCTACACCGAGCACCAGAACATCCTCGACCGCCCTGCCCCGTTCGTGCGCTTCAGTAAACTCTCACCCGATGGCATTACCCTGACTGTCACCGGCTACGTGAGCAGTCCGAGGATCGTTGGCATCACCAAGAGCGACCTGTTGTTCAACATCCTCAAACGGCTGGGGGAAGCCGGCATCGCCCTGGCCAAACCAGCCACCACTTGACCCGCTTGAGCGTACTGTCCCGTATAATCGTGCGCCTTTCACCAGCGAGCACTCCTTCCCGTGGCCAACAAACGTTACGCCTGCATCGGCTTGTACAACCCCAAATCCCCGGAAAACGTGGGGTCCGTGATGCGTGCGGCGGGCTGCTATGGCGTGGCGTCAGTGTTCTACACCGGCAAGCGCTACGAGCGGGCGCGGGATTTCGTCACCGACACCAAGAAGATCCATCAGGACATTCCGCTGATCGGCATCGACGACCTGAAGAAAATCATTCCGCTGGGCTGTGTGCCGGTTGCGGTTGAGCTGGTAAAGGGAGCCCGGGCACTGCCCGAATACACCCACCCGGACCGCGCCATCTACATCTTCGGCCCCGAGGACGGCTCGCTGGATAAAGAGATCCGCGACTGGTGCGAAGACGTGGTCTACATCCCCACCACTGGCTGCATGAACCTGGCAGCAACGGTCAACGTGGTGCTCTACGACCGCATGGCCAAGGGCAACAACACCCGTTCGGGCCCGCAATTCGGCCGCGAAACCGACCGCACCTGAACCCGGTCGCGACAGATGCATTGAACAGTTCGCGTCTGGGGCAGTCAGCTTAAGGACCTTACCTCTTCATGGAGAACGCATCATGAGTGATACCCCGATCCTGAAACGCGTCGAACGCTCGCTGAACGACGACGCTGCGCCACAGAACGTGCAGGGCTGGGAGCGTATCGGCTCGCTGGCCGGTGGCGTGCTGATGATGGGCAAGGGCCTGCGCCGCGGCGGGATCTTCGGACTGGTGCAACTGGCCATTGGCGGCGCCGTACTGGCCCGCGGCATTACCGGGCACTGCTCGGCCAAGGCGCTGCTGGAAAAAAGCCGCAGCGACATGGACATCGCCCGCGCGCGCATCGAACAAGCCGGCGCCGAACTGAGCAAGCTCAAGACCAAGGCCGAAGTGGCCGCCGAAGAGGCCGTGGTGCAAAGCATCGACGCGGTCAAAGGCCCCAAAGGCGTCTGAGCGGCACACGCATCAAACTAAATGCGTCAAGCGGCGGTCTCTGACTTAAACCCGGTCAGAGCCGTCGAATGCCCAAAACCATCCCCTTTGCCAAACGCTGGTTCGCAGCTCGCGGCTGGAAACCCTTCGCCTTTCAAAAGGCCGTGTGGGACGCCGTCGCCCGCGGCGAGTCCGGGTTGCTGCACGCCAGCACCGGCGCGGGCAAGACTTACTCGGTGTGGTTCGCGGCGCTCAACAGTTTTGCCCGCAAGCCCTCTCCCCCTGCCGAAGATAAACCGCGTAAACGCAAAGCGCCCGCCGCGCCCCTGACGGTGCTGTGGATCACGCCCATGCGCGCCCTGGCCGCCGATACTGCGCGAGCCCTCGAAGCGCCCTTGGCCGACCTGGGGATCGATTGGAGTGTCGGCCTGCGTACCGGCGACACCTCCAGCAGCGAACGCGCCAAGCAAGGGCGACGCCTGCCCTCATCCCTCATTACCACCCCGGAAAGCCTGACCCTGTTGCTGACCCGCGCAGACGCCGAGGTGATGTTCTCTACCTTGAAAATGATCGTGGTCGATGAATGGCATGAACTGATCGGCAACAAGCGTGGCGTGCAATTGCAACTGGCCCTGGCGCGCCTGCGCCGGTGGAATCCCACGCTGATCGTTTGGGGGCTGTCCGCCACGCTGGGCAATCAAACCCACGCGCAACAGGTGCTGGTGGGCGAACACGGCACCACAGTCGAGGGCAAGGTGGTCAAGGAATTGATCGTCGATACCCTCATTGCACCTGCCATCGAACGCTTTCCCTGGGCCGGGCACATGGGATTGCGCATGTTGCCCCAGGTGCTGGCCGAGGTGAATAGCAGCACCAGTTGCTTGCTGTTCACCAATACTCGGGCGCAATCGGAGATCTGGTATCAGGCGCTGCTCGAAGCCCGGCCGGACTGGGCCGGATTGATCGCGCTGCACCATGGCTCGCTGTCGCGTGAGGTTCGCGACTGGGTCGAACGCGCCCTGAAGGAAGGTCATCTCAAGGCCGTGGTCTGCACCTCCAGCCTTGATCTGGGGGTGGATTTTCTGCCGGTCGAGCGCGTGCTGCAGATCGGTTCGGCCAAGGGCGTCGCTCGCCTGATGCAACGGGCGGGTCGTTCGGGTCATGCGCCGGGGCGCCCTTCAAGGGTCACGCTCGTGCCGACCCATAGCCTGGAACTGGTGGAAGCCGCCGCAGCCCGGGACGCAATAGAGGCACGTCTGATCGAACCACGGGAATCGCCCCACAAGCCGCTGGATGTCCTCGTACAGCATCTGGTCAGCATGGCGTTGGGCGGTGGTTTCGTGCCTGACGAGTTACTGGCGGAGGTTCGTACGGCCTGGGCCTATCGCCAGCTCACCGACGAGGAATGGGCCTGGGCGCTGGCCTTCGTGCGCCACGGCGGGCTGTCACTCACGGCCTACCCGGACTATCGCCGGGTCGAGCCCGATGAACACGGCATATGGCGGGTCCCGGATACACGCTTGGCACGGCGCCACCGCATGAGCGTCGGCACCATCGTCAGCGATGCCAGCATCAACGTGAAGTACTGGAGCAAAGGCGGCGGGGGTGGTTCGCTGGGCAGCGTCGAGGAAGGTTTCATCGCCCGGTTGAAGCCCGGTGATGGCTTTCTGTTTAGCGGACGCTTGCTTGAGCTGGTACGGGTGGAAAACATGACCGCCTATGTGAAACGGGCTACGACCAAGAAGGCGGCGGTCCCACGCTGGAATGGCGGACGGATGCCGCTGTCCAGCGAGTTGGCTGACGCGGTGGTCGCCCGATTCGATGCCGCTGCCCACAATGTGTTCGACGGCCCGGAAATGCACAGCATCAGCCCGCTGCTTGAAGTCCAGCGCCAATGGTCGGCCCTGCCACGCAAGGATTCGCTGCTGGCCGAGGTGCTCAAGTCCCGGGAAGGCTGGCACCTGTTCCTGTATCCGTTCGCCGGGCGCCATGTGCACCTGGGCCTGGCGAGCCTGCTGGCCTGGCGTTTGAGCCGGGACACACCGCTGACCTTCTCCATCGCCGTCAACGACTATGGCTTCGAGCTGCTGAGCGCGACCGAAGTGGACTGGTCAACACAACTGAACCCGCAACTGTTCAGCGAGGACGGCCTGCTGGCTGACATCATCGCCAGCCTCAATGCCGGTGAACTGGCCCTGCGCCGCTTTCGGGAAATCGCCCGGATTGCCGGGCTGGTGTTCTCCGGCTACCCCGGCGCGCCGAAAAGCAATCGCCAGCTGCAGGCCTCCAGCGGGTTGTTTTTCGAGGTGTTCAAGCAGTATGACGCAGGCAATCTGTTACTGACTCAGGCCGAGGAAGAGGTGTTGCGCCAGGAGCTGGACGTCAGCCGCCTTGAACACACGCTGCGCCGCATCAATCAACGCACCCTGGATTTGCACCTGATCAAACGGCCGACGCCCATGGCTTTCCCGCTGTTGGTGGAGCGCATGCGCGAGAGCATGAGCACCGAGAAGCTGTCCGACCGGATCGCGCGGATGGTGCGTGACCTTGAAACAGCGGCAGGTCCAGAGGTGAGTTCATGAGGCCTTATCTTTCTATTGAGCTGGCGGGCGCCGAACTGTGGCTGCTGGCAGACAAGGCCATCTACTTCCCTGCCGAGCGCGCGCTGCTGATCGCCGACGCCCACTTCGGCAAGGCCGCCGCGTACCGTCGACTCGGCCAGCCAGTGCCCCACGGCACCACCGATCACAATCTTGCGCGACTCGATGCCCTGCTGGCCGGGTACCACTGCGAGCGCCTGATCTTTCTAGGGGATTTTCTCCACGCCCCGGAATCCCACGCCTCGGCGACGCTGGCAGCGTTGCAGGCGTGGCGCGAGCGGCATCCTTCGTTGGATATCACCCTGATCCGAGGCAACCACGATAAACGCGCGGGCGATCCGCCTGCCAGCCTGAGTTTTGAGGTGGTGGCTGAACCGCTTTTACTGGGCCCGTTTGCCTTGCAACACGAACCCACGCCGCATCCCGGCCATCACGTACTGGCCGGCCATGTGCATCCCGCCTACCGATTGATGGGCAAAGGCCGACAACGCCTGCGTCTGCCGTGCTTCTACATTTTGCAAAACATCAGCCTGCTGCCAGCGTTCGGTGCGTTCACAGGCGGCATGAACATCGAGCGCCAGCCGGGCAGCCGGGTGTATGTGGTGGGGGACGGAGCCGTGTGGGAAGCCAGGTAAGCCAAACGCCCCACGCACCGTAGCAGTCCGGCTCGCCGGCGAAAGCGATCTTGAGGACGCCCCCGCCGGCAAGCCGTGCTGCTACGGGATTTGCGGTGTACGCAAGGTCGTCAAACGCGACACGCACCGTAGCAGCACGGCTTGCCGGCGGGGGGCGATCTTCAGGGCGCCTCGCCGGCAAGCCGGACTGCTACGATATGCGTGGTGTACGCGAAGAGGTATCAACGAAAGCGCAGGTCAAGCAACCGGTGCCGGAGGCGGCTCGTCTGGCAACGTCGGCTCGCCGGGCTCTTCAGGTTGAGGGTAGTCGTTGGGCGTATCGGGCGTTGGCTGGCCGGGAATGCCGCCGGCAACCATGTTGTTCAGATGGGGATGCGCTAACAGCGACCAAGCCAGCATTGCGACCTGGTTCTGTCCGGGGTCGTACTCCTTGCTGCTCGGTTTGTGTTGTCTCTTCATAGGGCACTCCTGAGCGTAGGCCCCACCCGCAAGGCGCGGATGGGAACAGTTCAGTCAATAGAGTGCGCTTTTCCTGACAAATTCCGTTTCAGGATGACCAACGGTGCAATCAGGTACGTGGCAGTGTGACACCACGCTGGCCCTGGTACTTACCACCGCGATCCTTGTAGGAAACCTCGCATTCCTCGTCGGATTCGAGGAACAGCATCTGCGCCACGCCTTCATTGGCGTAGATCTTGGCCGGCAGCGTGGTGGTGTTGGAGAACTCCAGCGTCACGTGTCCTTCCCATTCCGGCTCAAGCGGTGTCACGTTGACGATGATCCCGCAGCGCGCGTAGGTGCTTTTGCCCAGGCAGATGGTCAGGACATTGCGCGGAATGCGGAAATACTCGACCGTGCGGGCCAGTGCGAACGAGTTCGGCGGGATGATGCAGACGTCGCTCTTGATGTCGACGAAGCTCTTCTCATCGAAGTTTTTCGGATCGACGGTCGCCGAATTGATGTTGGTGAACACCTTGAATTCGTCGGCGCAGCGCACGTCGTAGCCGTAGCTGGACACACCAAAGGAGATCAGGCGGTCCGCGCCTTCGCCGCGCATCTGGCGTTCCACGAAGGGCTCGATCATGCCGTGCTCTTGCGCCATGCGGCGAATCCACTTGTCCGATTTGATGCTCATGGCGTTGTCCTGAATAGCGAGGTGAAAAAGATGACGGGCATCTTACCGGGCTCGGGCGTGCGGCACAAAGACTGCGAACGGCGCGGGCTGCAAACCGTCGGTCATCTTGGGAAATAATCGTCCGAATGCCATTGGCACATTGCTGAAAAAGGGGTAAGGTGGGTCCACTGTGTTGCTTGTGTCACTGAGAATCTCTACACGATGTTGAATTTCGATCCAACCATCTCCAAGAATTTTTCCTGCTCTTTGCACTCAGTCTCGGCCAGGGTACTTCCTGAGTCGCAGTTAACTTTGTCCAAGGAGATACACCATGTCTAATCGCCAAACCGGTACCGTCAAGTGGTTCAACGATGAAAAAGGCTTCGGCTTCATCACCCCACAATCCGGTGACGACCTGTTCGTACACTTCAAAGCCATCCAGGCTGACGGTTTC
>Ga0105251_10000656_pt1 | contig 31886 bp, 26 predicted proteins | sample KBSS64metaG_FD_80424 | JGI IMG/M metagenome (GOLD analysis project Ga0105251, IMG submission 80424) | Switchgrass rhizosphere microbial communities from Kellogg Biological Station, Michigan, USA - KBS S6-4 metaG | ecosystem: Host-associated > Plants > Roots > Rhizosphere > Soil | place...
ACATGCCGGGACATCAGCCATTCAAGGTAGGTGAGTGGCGCCAGCGAGCCGACGTAGTACTGCTCGTCAGCCACCAGTGCCTCGATGGATTTGCCACGTATCACCACCAGGCTGCCCTGGATCGCCTGGGTGTAGTCGTCACCACCGGCCAGGGCATTGGAGATGTCCGCCAGGCCTTCGGGGTGCGCACTGGCGAGTACCACCACACTGCGACCGGCCTTGAGCGGTGACTCGAAGCCGGTCAGGAAGGTGCTGTCGCTGCCCCCGGAAAACGCCATCGCCAGACGCGCCTTGCGCTGGTTGGCCTGGGGATCGGGGCTGAACCAGTCACGCACACGCAGCACCAGGTCCGACAGCTCCAGGCGCGTGCTGGCGTTACTCCACGATGCCGGCAGGTGATCGGCCCACTGCGTCAACAACGGCTGATTGCCGCCCGACGCCAGGACCAGCAAATCCTTGTCAGTGGCACTGGCCACCTGAGGGGCCTCGATAACGCTGACCGCCGTTCCCGGATAACCGGTGGACTGGCCCAGGCGCCCTAACAGGTTGAGATAGGCACTGAGCTCGGCAGGGCCCGAATTATTGGGCATGACCACCGCAGTCTGCGACAGGTCAGCCATGCGGGTGAACGGAAATCCGGCATCCTTGAACACACCCAGGTTAGGCATGGCGATGTAGTGTGAGTAGTTGGTCAGATCCAGAGTCGACTCCGGATCGATGCTGCCACGCATGTTATCGATGATGATGTCGCCGCATTCACCTTGCTTGATGTAATCAAACATGTAGCGCAGTTGCAGGCGCGATTGTGCGGCCACTGAGTTGAGCGGCAGGAACATGTGGGTTTCACGGCCCAGGCTGTCGTTGTTGCCCTTGAGCGTGTCCAGCAGACTGTGATCGAGCTTTTCGACCGAAGGCAGCGGTTGCGACTGAATCAGGCTGTCGTTGAAGCTGACAATGAGTGACGAATTGTTAGAGCGCTGCTGTGGCGTATAGCGGTATTTAAGGTCCAGCCGCGCGCCGTTCTGACGCCAGTTGAACAGGTCCGGCGGCAGATTCAGCGGCACCACGATATCGCCCGGGTTATAGCCCGAGACGTTGAGTTTTTTTACGTCGAGCAACTCGCCAAGCTTGACCGGGCGGTCGCTGGGCAACCAGTTCGGCGCATCGTAGGGAGTGCGTGGTTGCAGACTGTCGAGCTGGTCGATGACCACGCGGGTGCCGGAAAACGCCTTGCTGCCCAACACCAGAGCTGTGGCCGCGCGCTTGAGTTCGCTTGAGTCACGCCCGCTGACCACCAGCAACTTGCCATTAACGTCGTTGGGGTTGGCCATCAACGTCAACGTGGCCCCCTGCGCCGCAGGCAGACTCAGGCCTGCCAACTGCTGAGCGTTACTGGCGCTGACCAGGACTACCGCGTTGCCCCTGGCTGGCAGACTGCCAAGCAGCGTCGGAAACACCGCGCCGCGATAGCTGGCAGCCGCGCCAAACCATGATGACAAGGCGCCTGCGGCTTCCAGCAGGGTGTTGTCTGGAGCGCTGGCGAAAACGAATGGCAGGCTCAGTTGCCGCGCATCACGGCGGTCGAAGAAAGGCAACGGCAGGCGCGCCAGGTCGTTGGGCAGGTTGAGCGGGCTCACCTGCAAGTCGATCTGACTAGTATTGCTGATATTCGCCCAGAGGCTGGAGTGCTGCGGGTCCTCACAGCTCATGCTGTAGTGACCGATAAATTGCAGGCCGAGGCGGTTGAACTCGGTAATCAACTGCGGCGGGATCTGCACCACTTGCTTCTGTATCTTGCCTGCGCCGTCCTTGAGCAAGGGCAGGCTGGCCGCCACTTCGCCGTTGACCATGACGTTGAGTTGCGAAAGGTCAGGCAGCAACGACGGTGAATAGCTGTATTCCACCGTCAACTGCGCCCCGGTAACAACCTCGTCAGCGCGGACATCGAAGGTGACGCTATCGGTGGACTCGACCCCGCGCAAGATCATCGGGTAATTACGCCCCAGCTGCTTGAACGTCATGCTGTAAGCATTATCGCCAGGCGGCGTCTGGGGCATCACCTGCGCGGTCGATACCTGCGCGACAGGCGCTGCTGGCAGCGTTGCCCCGATAGCCACGCCGCAACTGGAGAACAACACCATGGCGCAAGCCATCACAGCCCATAAACGCCCGGCTCCGGGCAGAGTCTGGTGGGGTAAATACGTCACTGTCATTTTTCGTCCCTGGGGTGTTTTAAAGAAGAGGAAAAACGGCGCAGCAACAGCCCGCCGAGATCGCGGCGTATTGCCTTGCACAACTCGAAAATGCCCCGCACACCGACCTGCGTAACCTCACGCAAAGCCATCAAGGGCGTGTCGGGCTTGCCGTGGCCCCAGGTCGAGGCCCAGGTATCAGCGCGGGCAAAGGTCAGTCGCACCAGCTCGCTTTGCTGACGCAGAGACAACTCCTCGAAGCGCGTGCCAATGTCGCCGTTACGGCTAAACATCACGGTCGCGGGGAATTCGCTGCTGTAGGTCTTGCGATATAGCGAAATAAAAAGTTTCTCGCCGGGCTCGATTCCGCAATCGGCAGGCAACTTTAGGCCCAGTCCGGTTTGCGAAAAATCAAGGTTCTGGCCGTCGATTACACTGCCATCGGCGCGGCGCACCCGCGCTGGCAAATCCACACTCACCCGGGGCTCGGCGCGTACCTGGCGGGTTTCACTGGCGACCGCGATGGCGGCACTGCAAATAATGATGTTGTAGAGCGTCCAGGCCATATTGACCGTAATCGTCATGATCAACGATGTACTGTCCTGGCCCTGATCCAGGCCCAGCAAGTTGAAAATGGCGGTTCCCAGTACCACCACATTCAATGTCAGCAGGGCGATATAAGGCCTGGCCAGGGTCCAGTCGAAGTACTCCTGGTCGATGATGCCGCCCTTGTCAGTGACGTTAAATCCGCCAAATCGCGGGTTGATCATCGCCATCAGCACCGGCCCCATGATGTACCAGGCCAGCACGGCCTCGTAGACTTCGTTCCAGAACGAATGACGAAAGCGCCCCTGAATGCTGGAGTTGGTCAGGCTGGTTTGAATGAGGTGCGGAAGCACATAGGCTGTGATCATCAGTGCCGATGCATGAATGACCTGCGCGCCCAGCAGCAGATAAGCCAGCGGCGCCGTGAGAAACACCAGCCGCGGCAAACCATAGAAGAAGTGCAGCATGGCGTTGACGTAACACAATCGCTGGCCGAGCTTGAGGCCCTTGCCCAGCAATGGGTTGTCCGTGCGGAAGATCTGCGCCATACCGCGTGCCCAGCGGATACGCTGGGAAATGTGTCGCGACAGGCTCTCCGTCGCCAGCCCCGCCGCCTGGGGAATAGCCAGGTAGGCCGTGTTGTAACCGGCACGGTTGAGCTTGAGCGCGGTATGCGCGTCTTCGGTGACCGTCTCGACCGCCACCCCTCCTACCTCAAGCAGCGTCGAGCGACGCAGTACCGCACAGGAGCCGCAGAAGAACGTCGCGTTCCACAGGTCGTTACCGTCCTGCAACAGGCCGTAGAACAGCTCGCCTTCGTTGGGAACGGAGCGGAAGGTCTTGAGATTCTTTTCAAACGGGTCCGGAGAAAAGAAAAAGTGCGGTGTCTGCAGCATCGCTAGCTTCGGGTCCTTGATGAACCAGCCCATGGCCACTTGCAGGAAGGAGCGTGTCGGTACGTGGTCAGCATCAAAAATGGCGATGTATTCGCCCTGGGTGACCTTCAAGGCTTCGTTGAGGTTTCCGGCCTTGGCGTGGCGATTGTTGTCACGGGTGATATAGCCGACGCCGATCTGGTCGCAAAACTCGCGAAACTCTTCACGGCGACCGTCATCAAGCACATGAATCCGTAACTTGTCCTGAGGCCAGTCAATGGCCTGGGCGGCGAACACCGTCAGTTTGACGATACTCAGCGCTTCGTTATAAGTGGGCACGAACACATCCACGCTTGGCCATTCACTGAGCGGGCCTTGCATGATCAGCGGCTTGCGCCGCAACGGCCAGGCGGTCTGCACATACCCCAGCAGCACCACCACCAGGGCGTACAGCTCGGCAAGGACCAGCCCATAGCCAAGCAGGCTGTCGAAGCCGTTATCGAAATCCAGCGTCGAGGTCAGGCGCCAGTACATATAGCGCAGCGAGGCGACCAGCGAGATTATCACCAGCATCATGACCGGGATACGCCCGGGGATGCGCCGAATCAACAGCGAGGCAACAAGGCAGGCCAGGCCGAAGTAACACTGCGCATACAGGTCGAACGGCACCGTGACGACGAACAGCATCAACACCAGGCCGACCGTGAAAGCCGCGGTCTTGAGCAGGCCGCGCCATGGCTGGGCCACGCCATCAATCGCCTTGCCTGCGGACTTTAGCCATGACAACGAGGGCGCATCCGGCGAGGACACGTCAATGGGCGGCAAACTCATTGCGGGGTCGACTCGTCAATATTGCGGGTCATGAGTTGGCCTGTCAGGGACTGGCAAAGGCCTAGCAAATCCTGGCGGGCCGGTACAACGCCTGGCTGTTCCAACGGGTTGCAGCCAAAGGCCAGGGCCTCGCTGATTGCATAGTCATGTTGCACCACACCCAACAAGCGCTCGCCCAAACGGCGCCTTAGCACTTCGAGCATGTCACGGTTGAAGGCGCGCGAATCATCGTATTGATTGACCACATAATGGCACTGCGGCGGATGCGGCCGGGCCAGACTTGCCGCGAGCAAGCGGTCCATCTGGTCCAGGGTCACATACGAAGCGGCGTCGGCGGTAATCACCACCAACACATGATCGGCCACCGCCAGCGCCTGCTCCGTATACACATTGCGACCGGACGGTGTATTGAGGAGCACCACGTCGTGCTCGCTCAACGCCATGCGCGCCAGTTGCCGGGCCAGCCAATGGGGGTCGCCGCGCAGGTAACCTTCCAGGCTGTTGCGCTCCTCTTCGCTCAGATCGCCATAAGGCAACAGCTGGCTACCAGCGGAGCCGGGCTGCAGCAGAGCGCGCCAGTTCAGCCCTTGCAGGCTGGCGTTGCCCATGCCCGCCACATCCGGGCTGACATTCAAGTGATACTGCAAGGCATTTTGCGGGGCCAGGTCGATCGTCAAGGTTTGTCCCGGCGGCAGGCGCAGCGTGCTGCTCAAGGCGGCACTCAGGGTGTTTTTACCCACCCCGCCCTTGGTGGATACCACTGCAATCACTTGCGCGCGAATCGGCTCCGGTTCGCCCTTGATCAAGGCTTGTGACAAGGCCTCGGTATTGCGCGCCTGGGCTTCGGCCAGACGCTCTTGGGCCACTTCAGCCAACAACTGGCGCAAAGAGGGCGACAGGCGCTCGGTGACCGTGATCGCAGGCGGCTTTTCAGCGGATGCGATCGGCTCGGCCAGGCTGGCAACAGGCTCAAGTGAAGGGCTTTGTGCGGCGACGTCAGTTGTCGCCAGGGCTATCGCAGGACGAGTTTGGGTCGACAACGGCTCCTTGTACTCAAAGCGGTTGTCGATTTCGAGGTAACTGTCCGTGTTTGCCCCAAAACTCTGGAACAGATTCTTAATGTCGTCCGCACGTTTCATAAAAACTACCCTTGGGACTGCATAGCCTCAGCCCTCCAAGAGGGCTTAGATGAAAGTACGCACAAAATGTATTAGTACTAATGTGTGATATCAAAGTGACAGTGTCAATATTTTGTAAGCGAACGGTAGATTTTCCTGATAGATGGCATACCATAGAAATGACGCCGTTTTATTGGCAGTTTTTTTGCGCCACACCCTGTCGAGTTCATGGTCAGCGTCAGCCTTGAATGGCTCAGGACAGCCGTAATAGACGCGTATCAAGACATGCAGCCTCGCCACGCCCCGGTGCGCAGAAAAAGTAATGAACAAGGTATTAACGTCAACTTCGACAAGAGTCTTGTGTACTGTCCGCTATAGTTAGGCTCCCCGACTTCAAACAAAGATCCTGTTTCAGATTCCCGGCTCTGGGTCGATAAACAACAATGATTCCTTGCAGCGCAAAGAGACCCTCACCCACGTCACAGGACGCCTTGCCTTTGCCTGAGTTTTTAACCGCGACCCAGAAGATTTTCACCGGAAGGCTCAAACGCATGCCCGTGGTGAAAGTCTCCATCGCTTTTATCATCGTGGTTTGCGCGTCGATCATCGGCCTGTCGATCTATCAACTGCTCCAGGCCCGCGATCACGAACTCGATCATGCGCGCATGGACAGCACCAACCTGGCCAAGGCCATGGCCCAACAGGCCGCCGATGCGTTCGATGAGGCCAATATCGTGCTCAGCGGCACCATCGAGCTGTTCCAGGCCAACCGCCGCAGCGAGCACAACAACTCCAACGTCCAGGCCTTCACCGAGCAGCAGGTGCGCGCAGTCAATCAGTTGCACGGGGTGTTCATCTACGGCAAGGACGGCGAATGGTTGCTGTCCTCCTTCGGCCAGATTGCGCCGGGCGCCAATAACGCCGATCGCGAGTATTTTCAGTTCCACGCCACTCACACATCGCTGGTCCCGCGTATCGGCACGACGATCCACAGCCGCACCACGGGCGAATGGATCATCCCGCTCTCGCGGCGCATCAACGATGAGAACGGTCAGTTCCTCGGCGTGGCCCTGGCGACTATCAAGATGTCGTACTTCGATAAATACTTCGCCAGTTTCGGCATTGGCGACGACGGCGTGATCTTCCTGGCCAGGGCCGACGGGACGATCCTGGCGCGGCGCCCGTTCGCCGAAGAAAACATCGGCGCCAGCCTGGCCAAGGGGCAGATCTTCTCCAACTACCTGCCCTACGCCAGTTCCGGGGTGGCCATGGTGCCGTCGATTCTGGATGGGATCATGCGTCTGTACGGCTATCGCACCGTAGAGAATTACAACGTGATCGTCGCGGCGGGGATTTCCCGACGCACCATCCTCGCCGAATGGCAGGACTCGGCGCGCAACACCTACGGCATCATCTTCGCCCTGTTGGTGGTCAACACCCTGTTCGGCTTCATGCTGGTGATACAGCTGCGCTACGGCGTGCGCATCGAGGCCGATCTGCGCGACACCCAGAGCGTGCTCGAGGAGCTGGCCCTCAAGGACAGCCTGACGGGCCTGGCCAACCGACGCCTGTTCGAGAAGAACCTGGAGCTGGAGTTTCTGCGTGGTCAGCGTGGCGCGGCGCCCTTGAGCCTGCTCATGCTCGATATCGACTTCTTCAAGAGCTACAACGACCGCTACGGCCATGTCGCCGGCGACGCCTGCATCGTTGCGGTGGCCAATGTGGTCAAGCAAAGCCTGCGGCGCCCGGGCGACCTGGGCGTGCGCTATGGCGGCGAGGAAATCGCCATCCTGCTGCCGGACACCGACAGCGACGGCGCGTTGAACATGGCCGAAGCCATCCGCCTGGCCATCTACAACGAACACCTGCCCCACGCCGATAACCCGGAACAGGTGGTCACCGTGAGCATGGGTTGCCATACCGAAGTGCCGGGCATGGACGTCAGCGTCAAAGGCTTCGTCGAAAACGCCGACTCGGCGCTCTACCTGGCCAAGCGGACGGGGCGCAATCGGAGTATGGCGTTGTAGCGGGACAGGCTATGAGCAGGCTACGGGTACAGTTGTGGGAGCGAATTCATTCGCGAAAGCGGTGTGTCAGGCGCCAATGATTTTGACATTGCTGGCCCCTTCGCGAATGAATTCGCTCCCACAGAGTTCACTCCCACAATAACGGCTCAACACCCGTGACTATTGCGGCAACGCCGCCTTCTGCGGCCACAGCAGCCAGATCGCGCCTTTCTGTTTCATGTTCCCGGCCAGGTCGCCGGCGGCATCGCCGGTGCCCCAGAACAGGTCGGCGCGCACTTCACCGGCAATCGCTCCGCCCGTGTCCTGAGCCGCCACCGGGCGTACCAGCGGGGTGCCGTCCGGGCGGGTGGTCGACAGCCACAGCAGGCTGCCCAACGGAATCACCTTGCGATCAATCGCCACGCTGTAACCGGCGGTCAGCGGTACATTGAGCGAACCGCGCGGGCCTTCGTTGCTGTCCGGGTTGCGGGCGAAGAACACATAACTGGGGTTGCTCGCCAGCAACTCGCCGATGCGCTGCGGGTGGGCCTTGGCCCAGCTGGAGATAGCGCCCATGGTCACGTCTTCTTTCTTCAACTCGCCCTGCTCCACCAGCCAGCGGCCGATGGCTTTATACGGATGGCCGTTCTGGTCGGCGTAACCGATGCGCAGTTGCTTGCCGTCGTTCAGACGAATCCGGCCCGAACCCTGGATCTGCAGAAATTGCAGATCCATCTGACTGGTCAGCCAGGCAATCACCGGCGCCTTGACGCCCTGGGCGTTGATCGCCGCCGCGTCGTCATAGGGCTTGAGCACCCGGCCTTCGAGGCGTCCGCGCAGGCGCTTGCCCTTGAGTTCCGGGTAGATGCTTTCCAGATTGACGATGATCAGGTCATCCGGCACGCCGTAGACTGGCACTGTCGCTACGTCGCTGCGGGTCAGGCTGCCGGGGTAGACCGGCTCGTAATAACCGGTGATCAGCCCCTCGGCACTGCCCCCCGCTGCGCGCAGGCTGTAGACCTGCAAGCGCGCCTGCAAGAAGCTGCGAATATCCGCCGCCGTCGGCACCACCGGCAGGTTAAGTGCCGCGGCGCAGGTCTCGGCCCACACCGCATCGCTCTTGAGCCGCGTCGCACAGGCGCTGCGCCACGACGCAAAACCGGCCTGCAGGTCGGCATCGGCCACAGGTGGCAAGGCATCCCAGCCCGCTTTCACGTAAGTGGTGTGCGGTTCGACCGCAGGGGCCTGGGCAGGCGCCGGGGCTTTCTCCGGCTTGTCGCAGGCGGTGAGCAGCAAGGCCATGGGCAGCGCCCAGACCAGGGCTTTGAAAGAGGGGGGCATAGAGGGAAACATGGGGAGTTACCTGAAGCAGGTGAGGCGGTGACGGCGCCCGCAAGGGCAGGCGCCGGCAGCCGTTACTTGGGCAAACGCCCGTAACGGTCTTCGAAACGCACGATATCGTCTTCGCCCAGGTACACCCCGGACTGCACTTCGATCAACTCCAACGGCACCTTGCCCGGGTTGGCCAGGGAGTGCTTGACCCCCAGCGGGATGTAGGTGGACTGGTTCTCGGAGAGGATCAGTTCCTTGTCGCCGCAGATGACCTTGGCCGTACCCGACACCACAATCCAGTGCTCGGCGCGGTGGTAGTGCAGTTGCAGCGACAGGCATTCACCCGGCAGCACGCTGATGCGCTTGACCTGATAACGCTCGCCCTTGTCGACGGTGTCGTAATGGCCCCACGGACGGTTGACCAGCGGATGGCTGACGAACTCTTCGCGCTCTTCGGCCTGCAGGCGTTTGACCACGTCCTTGACCTGCTGACTGTCGTGCTTGTTGGCAACCAGCACGGCGTCCTTGGTCTCGATGACGATCAGGTCTTCCAGGCCCACGGTGGCCACCAGGCGATGGTGGGACTGCACCAGGCAATTGCGTGTGTCGATGGCGATCACGTCGCCTTCCAGACGGTTGGCGTTGGCATCGTGCGGGCCGACGTCCCAGATCGCCGACCAACTGCCCAGGTCGTTCCAGCCGGCATCCAGCGGCACAACCAGGCCAGCGTTGGTGTGTTCCATCACCGCATAGTCCACCGACTCATCGGCGCACAGGGCGAACTGCTCGGCCTGTACATGCAGGAAGTGGCTGTCGGCCTGAGCGTGTTCCAGGGCCACGCGGCAGGCGGCGAGGATGTCCGGACGATGTTGCTGCATCTCGGCCAGGAACACCGAGGCGCGGAACATGAACATGCCGCTGTTCCACAGGTACACGCCCGAAGACAGGTATTCCTCGGCCATCACTGGCGACGGTTTTTCCTTGAACGCGGCAATGGCGAAACCGCCCTGCTCCACCGCGGCACCGCACTGGATGTAACCGAAACCGGTCTCGGCATGGGTCGGCGTGATGCCGAAGGTCACCAGACGCCCGGCCTCAGCATGCACCTGGGCCACGCGGACGGCTTCGCGGAAGCTGTCTTCATTATCGATATGGTGGTCGGCAGCCAGCACCAGCAGGATCGGGTCACTGCCGTCGGCGGTGGCTTCCAGCGCGGCCAGGGCAATGGCCGGGGCGGTATTGCGCGCCAGCGGCTCGAGAATGATGCGGCGGCTGGTCATCTTCGCCACGCGCAGTTGCTCGGCGACGATAAACCGATGATTTTCGTTGCTCACCACCATGGCTGGAGAGTGCTCCAGGCCCTGCAGACGGGCCAGCGTGCGCTGGAACATCGTGCCCTGATCCTGCCCGTCGAGGGCGAGGAACTGCTTGGGAAAACTCTGCCGCGACAGAGGCCACAGGCGCGAACCGTTACCGCCGGCCAGGATTACGGGGGTGAACATAGATACTCCATTCTGGTGCTACGAGTGCGTAGCGGGTCGCGCATTATCCGAGGGGGGCACACGGGTTGCAACTAGCGCGCTGAAGGGCGTCGGTGGCTGAACAAGAAGGCGTTTTTGTAGTCGGTATGTACCGGCGTGTATCTGCCGTGACATTATTTCGCCGCTATCGCTTTAGCACGGGTCTCGACGGCCTGTCTGCGCCTCCATGGATAAGGATGCTTGATGAGCACCATCACCTATTACCGCCCGACCAATACGTACAACCTGAACGATTGGGGCAATAACTACCGCACCCTCACCACCGCCACCCACGCTCAAACCAGCGACGGTATTCACACCACTGACCTTTATGGGATTTTTTCCTATAACTCGACCGGGATCACCGGCGGGACCCTGACGGGAATGACCTGGTCGCAGAATGGCACGCCTTATTTCGGGATCTCCGGGCTGAACCTGAGTGTGCTGCAAGTCGTCAACAGCAGCGCGTCTGCCCTCGATGCCGCCGTGCTGCGCGGTAACGACACCTTCAACGGCTCTTATGGCAACGACGGCTTTTACGGCTATACCGGCAATGACACCTTCAATGGCGGCGCCGGCATCGACACCGTGTTCTATGACGGCAGCAAGAGCAGCATCACCGCCACGCCCAGCGGCAGCGGCTACAAAGTCACGACCCTGGGCAAGACCGACACCCTCAATGGTATCGAGCGCATCGAAGCGGGCAATGGCTCGATCCTGGCCCTGGACGTCAAGACCGGCGAGAACACCGGCTCGGCCTATCGAGCGTATCAGGCCGCCTTCGACCGCAAGCCGGATCTGGCCGGGCTCAACTATTGGGTCAAACAGATGGACAACGGTATGTCGCTGAAAGAGGTGGCCATGGGCTTCGTCAACAGCACCGAGTTCAAGACCCTGAACCCGAGCAACGACACGACCGCCATCCTCAACAGCTACTACCAGCACGTCCTGCACCGTGCGCCTGACGCCGTCGGCCAGGCCTACTGGTCTGCCGCCATGAACAGCGGCACACCTGCCTATGAAGTACTGGCCGCCTTCGCCGAAAGCAACGAAAACATCGCCGCCACCGCCCCGGCGCTCAATGGCGGGATCTGGTTGAGCTGATAGGCCGTTGGAGCGAGGCTTGCCCGCGAATACGATTTTTCAGCCACCAAAGAGATGTCGGATGTACTGACCCTTTCGCGGGCAAGCCTCGCTCCAACGCAATACTCAGCAGGCTCACTTTTCTCCAGGCAAAAAAAAGCACCGTGGGGGGCTGCCCCACGGTGCCCAGCTTCCATCATAACCACCCTGGAGAATGGCAACGATCAGAACTTACTCTTCAGTCGCCTTCTGGCAACTGATCAAATCTTTGTCATCGATCACGAATTTTTCCGATTCGGCGATCTTCTGACCGGTAACGATACATTCATCTTCATCTTCATCGACCAGACGCACATCCCATTTGCCCGGCGTCACGCCCGTCAGCGTCAGGGTAGTACCTGGCTTGAGAATCTGCTTGCCCAAATGGTCATCGCCCCAATCGTCCTGGCTCGACGGTGCGAAGTAGACCTCATGAATCTCCCAAGAAGACTGATTTTCGATCTTGATGGTCGCAGCCACAGCGTGCACAGCAAACAGCGAAAGGCCCACAGCAGCGAAGATTTTTTTCATTTAGGCGTCTCAATGAAACAGATGATATTGAAACGCCACAATGATTCCCGCACAGACCCTCGTCAACCGTCAAATGAAAATATATTTACGGTTGTTACAGCCAATCCAGCCTTACACAGCTTCTTGACGTCAAAAAAGGCTATTAGCTGCCTGATGGGCCCTGAAAACAAGGTTTTTTTCAGACGAATGCCAATAGTTGCGCAGATGCTCACACAGGGGACGGGATTTAGCAACGAGCATGTGTAGAACCTTCTTACAAAGCTGAGGCGTAATGCCTACAGACTGGTAAACTCGCCGCCTCGCGGCAGGGCGCCGTTCATCCCCCCATTTCTCGATTTGCTCGCCGACTGGCGCAGCCAGGTAAGACCGACTTCATGAAGCTTCTGCTCAATATCGAATCGCTCATCCCCCCGCTCACCGGCATCGGCAACTACACCTACAACCTGATCGAACAATTGCAGGATGAAGACATCGAGACCATCGAGTGCTTCATCGGCGCCAAATACTTCACCGCCGAGCAGGCCCTGGCCAATTGCGCCGCTGCCAGCAGCCACTATGTCCGCACCCGCGACGACGGCACTGCACCGCCTGCGCAATCGCGCCTGCGCGCCCTGCTGCGCAGCTGGACCTTCGCCTACCGCATGCGCGAAAAGCTGCGCAACGCTCAGCTGCGCCTGCGCGCCAGCCAGCGCCGGGACTTTGTTTATCACGAGCCCAATTTCATGCTCAAGGCCCACTCCGGCCCCAGCGTGGCGACCATTCATGACCTGTCGTTTATTCACTACCCGCAGTTCCACCCGCAAAAACGTGTGGACTGGCTCAGTGATCAGTTGCCTAAAACCCTGGCCCGGGCCGATTTCCTGATCACCGACTCGGACCTGATCCGCGACGAGCTGATCAGCGACTTCAAGGTCAGCGCCGACAAGGTGCGTACCGTCTACCTCGGCGCCTCCGAGGCCTACGGCCCGCAGACCGCCGAACAGACCCGGCCGATCCTCGATCGCTACGGCCTGCAGCATGGCCGCTACGTGCTGTTTGTCGGCACCCTGGAGCCGCGCAAGGGCGTCGACACCCTGCTCGATGCCTGGTGCAACCTGTCGGCCGAGCTGCGCCAGGCCTATCCGTTGGTCCTGGCCGGCGCGCCGGGCTGGCAGAACCACGGCCTGAGCGAGCGCATCAAGGCCCTGGAAGCCAGCCATGGCGTGCGTCAGCTGTCCTTCGTCGCCGGCAGCGACCTGCCGACCCTTTACGCCGGGGCCGCCGTCTTTGCCTATCCATCGTTGTATGAAGGCTTCGGCCTGCCGGTGCTGGAAGCCATGCAATGCGCCGTGCCGGTGGTCTGCACCGCCGACACCTCGATGTCGGAATTCACCGAAGGCAGCGCGCTGCTGGTCGAGCGCGGCAATGCCGAACAGCTGACCATGCACCTGGACGCCCTGCTCAGCGATGAACAATTACGCCTGGGCGTCGCAGATGCCGGACTTTTGCGGTCCAAGGCTTTTTCCTGGAAACGTTGTGCCCAGGAAACCCTGGATATCTACCGCACGGTCAGCCCGCGCTGACACACTGATAGACTCGCAAGCCAGCGTACGGCAACAAGGAAACCGACCATGCAACGCATCCTCATTACAGGCGCCAACGGCTTCGTTGGGCAGATCCTGTGCAAGATCCTGCACCAGGCCGGGCAGCACGTTATCGCCCTCACCGGCGCCACCTCGGCGGCGCCGCAATACGCACAACAGACCGTGACCTGCGACATCCGCGACGCCGCCGCCCTGGAGCAGGCCATCGCCGAAGTGCAGCCGACCCACGTCGTCCACCTGGCCGCCATCACCAACGTGCCCTTGAGCTTCAAGGAGCCGGTGCTGACCTGGCAGACCAACGTCATCGGCAGCGTCAACCTGCTGCAGGCCCTGCGCAACCAGGCGCCGCAAGCCTTCGTGCTGTTCGTCAGCTCCTCGGAAGTCTACGGCGCCAGCTTCAAGCAAGGCATTGCCCTGGGCGAGAACAGCCTGTGCCAGCCGCTCAACCCTTACGCGGCGAGCAAACTGGCGGCAGAAGCGGCGTTCAACGAGTACTTCCGCCAGGGCCAGCCGGGCGTCATCGTGCGGCCGTTCAACCATATCGGCGCGCAGCAGTCGGCAGACTTCGTCACCGCCTCCTTTGCCCGCCAGATCGCCCTGATCGAAGCCGGTCAGCAGGAGCCGGTGCTCAAGGTCGGCAACCTCGACGCCAGCCGCGATTTTCTGGATGTCAGCGACGTCTGTGACGCCTACGTGAAGCTGCTGCAATTGTCCGAGCGCAGCGCAGACTACCCGCGCTGCTTCAACATCTGCTCCGGCCAGCCGCGGCAGATCCGCAGCATCCTCGACGAGATGCTGGCCATGAGCAGCGCCGACATTCAGGTCACGCAAGATCCAGAGCGGATGCGTCCTTCCGACATTCCTACCGCTACCGGCAACACCCAGGCTATGCGCGACACCACCGGCTGGCAGCCCGCCACCGACCTGCGCGAAACCCTGCAGCAGTTGTTGGCGTATTGGCGTGAGCAGGTAAAAGCCTGAGATTGCCTATGGGTGCAGTGTGACCTGAGGAAACAGTGTGGGAGCGAATTCATTCGCGAAGAGGCCGGTACATCCGATAGATATTCATCACACGGAATGCCGCTTTCGCGAATGAATTCGCTCCCACAATTCGCACACAATTGGCTGCCGCATCAGCTTCCCGTTAGCGCCCACAGCATTGGCTCCTACAGGCTTCAACACCGGCCATGAAACCCAATGTTTATTGCCTAAACCGGCATACATCGGATTAACCCTTTCCTACCGAGTGCATTGTGCATTCGTTCAAGGAAAGGATCAGGATCATGGATCGTCCAACGCTTTACCCCGGCCAACTCGACCCCGACTTCAGCCAGTGGCCTGACGCCCCCGGCTGGGTCGATCTGCTGCGCGCCCTGAATTGGGCGCCGGTCATGGATCTGTTTTTCTCATCCGTGGCCCCGACCGAAGACGGCAAGCTGTATGCCTGCGGCTACTTCGCCCAGACCACCGACGCCACCGTGGAATACTTCATCACCCGCCTGCACGGCGACGCCCGTCTGGACACCAGTTTCGGCGACCAGGGCATTGTGCGGGGCACCTTCCCCGTCAACTTCAAGGCCATCATGCCCACCCGCCTGACTCTGCAGGCCGACGGCAAGCTGCTGATGCAGGCCCAGGCCTGGTCGAACATGCAGGGCGACCCCGACCCGCTGAGCTTCGTCCTGCGCCTGCTCGATAACGGCCAGCCGGACCCGGGCTTCGGCGACCTGGGCCTGCTGCGCCTGGACATGCCCGTAGGCCGCTACAACCACCTGGCGGCCGGGCTCGGCCAGTTACGCGTGCTGCCTGACGGGCGCATTCAGGGCTGCCATAGCGGCATCAACGAACTCACCTTCCCCTCGCCCAAATACAGCGGCGCGCTGTATCGCCTCAAAGCCAACGGCCAGCTCGACGGCAGCTTCAACGGCAATGGCCTGCTCGACCTGGGTGTGACTGGTGCGTCGTTTCAAGTCACCGACTTCGTGATCGACATCGACCACGCCACCCTCGTCGTCGGCCACATCAGCTACCCCGGTGAACCCTGGCACAAAGGCGTGGTGGCCCGTCTCAACGCCCAGGGCCAGTTGGACCGCGAGTTCGGCACGCAAGGCACGGGCTTTCAGGAACTGTCGTTGTTCAGCCAGCACCTGCATCTGCACGGCATTGACTTGCGTCCGGATGGCTCGCTGATCGTCGTCGGTCGCGCCCGCGAAGCCCTCGACACCCCCGACAACGTAGAAGGCCAGGGCGTGATCATCGGCCTGACCGACAAGGGCCTGATGGACGTGTACTTCAACAACGGCAAGCTGCTGTTCACGCCGATCAACGATAACTACAACGTGGAATGGCGCGATATCCACTCCCTCAGAGACGGCAGGCTGCTGGTGGCCGGACGCTCGCGGCCGCGCGGCGCCAGTTTCGACACTTACCTCTACCTGGCCCGCTACCTGGTCGACGGCCGCCCTGACCACAGCTTCGGCACCGACGGCAGCGGCCGCGTCGAAACCCATACCGGCGGCAACAACGAGCCGCCCTTCGAAATGGCTCTGCAGCGCGATGGCAAAATGGTGATTGGCCTCAATGCCGGCGGCATGAGAAAGGGGACGTTGTTGCGGTATCTGCCGTAATCCAATAGCACCCAAGGCAAACGCTACAGAAGCGGACATTTGCCTGAATCAGTAGATCATCAAAGACCCCGTGGGAGCGGATTCATCCGCGAAGGTGGTGTTTCGGGCGATAGAGATGTATCGCCTGTACCGGCCTCTTCGCGAATGAATTCGCTCCCACAAGATTTGCACCCTGCCCCGGTTAGTGTTTGCTGCGTGACAGCGCGGCGTCGTAGACGGGCGGGATCTCCCACATTCCCACCCACCGAAGTCGAGTCGGCAGTTACGCGACTACCCCATCATCATTAACAATGGTGCGCATCCCCGTCAGTGTCACCACGCCCGCCCCGAAACTGCCACCCACCGGGTTGCTCAGGTCCAGATAGAACGTCTCGTTCGGCTCTACCACCCGGTCAGCGATGATCTCCACCGCCACCACCGCCTGGCTCTCGTTGGGGTAGATCTTCAGCGTACCCTTCACCGCCACGTAGTCCTGACCCGCCGTGGCCGTGCCGTCGCGGGTGGTGTAATCGACACTCAGCACCGTGTTGGGGTCGGTGCGCATGCCGGTGAACTGCAACAGGAAATACGCATTGGTCATCCCCGTGTTGCCCTCAGTCACCGAGGTCTTGACCTGGGAGGCCGTGGTCGGTGCGTCGGTGTAATGCGCGCGGATCGCCTGATCCAGAGTCTGCTGATAGGCACTGACCCGCTGCCACGCACCAATCTCGCCGTAGCTGCTGTTGGTCGAGGTGTTATCGATATCCGGATGCACGCCGTTCTGGCTCAGGCTGGTGATGTAACTGGCGATGCCCGCCACCTTGCCATTGATAAACGCCGGCCCGCCGCTGTCACCGGGGGTGATCATCCCCTCGCTGCTGCCCAGGCCCAGACCGGACTTGCCGATCAGCCGCCCCAGCGCATCCTGGGCGGTAGCGCCGTTATCAAAGTCGGCAACCAGTTGCGTGCCGGTCTTCGGCGTCCAGCTCATGATCGAGCCGAGCTTGGCCTTGAGGTCCGAGGCATCGGCATCGAAGGTATTGACCGCCTTCTGCCGGATCGGCGCCGCCGCATAACTGGTCAACACCCCCGACGTCCCCGTGCCGGGCTCGCCGTAGCCGACGATAGTCATGGCCTGGCCGATCTCGTCACTGCTGCGATACAGGTCGTAGCGATTGGCAGCCAGCGGCGCATGCCCGTTGAGCCAGACAATCGCCAGATCGTTATTGGTATTGGCCGCGTCATAACTGCTCAACACCGCGACATCACTGGTGGTCAGCGACTGCGACCCCGCCGTGGTCTGGAACAGCACCGTCGTCAGCGAACTGCCATGGGAAAACAAATGCGCCGCCGTCAGCACCGCCTGGCCGTCATACAACAACACCCCGGTGCCGTAGTAACCCCCCACCGACACCATCACCACGCCATCGTAGCCCTGCCCGGTTAAAGCGCGGTTGCGGGTGTCGGTGTAAGACGTGACGGTTGAGACCATGGGGTGAGAGTCCTGAAAAAATAGGCGACGTGCTCAGGGTGTCGGCCGGATGGGAGAGGAAATGAGGGTATTCGTCGGGCTAGAAGGCTCTGACGAACGTCAGCACCTGTCGCATCATGCGGTATTTCCCGCCAAACGCGGAAAATCCAAACCGCAAAGGGTTTGTTGCCAGTGGGTATTCGATCTCAACCTCGGGGAAACCGATATAGCTAATTAGCTTTAATACTTATTGATTGAGGGCAGAGATGACAGTGTGCGTCGGACAAGCAGCTTCAAGCACCTGTCAGACCCGCTGAACAGGTCCGGGATATTGGGCAACCAGCGCGTCTACCGTTAGCAAAACGATACCCTCCACAGTCGCTTGCGCCACCAGGATGCGATCAAATGGATCTTTGTGAATCGGCGGCAAATTGTCGATAGCAACAGCGTGTTCACTGCCAATAGGCAATTCACTGTAACCATTGTCGAGCAGCCCTCGGCGCAGTACCCGAGCGTCGACTTTGAAGTCCGCACGCCCCAGGCCACGCTTGATAGCGATTTCCCACAAGCTGGCCGCGCTGAAAAACAATTCATTCTCTGGCGTATCGAGCAGGGTTCTTGCCACGGGAGACAGCCGTTCAGGGTTAGACGCAGCCCAGAGCAACAGATGAGTGTCCAACAGCAGCTTCATGCATCGCCACCGAACATCTGCTCAATCTCATCACGGCCCATCTCATCAAAATCATCGGGCACGTTGATCTGCCCCGCCATAAACCCCAGGCGCTTGACCTGATCAGCCTCAGGAGCCGTCAACGCCATAACCTTGACCAACGGCTTGCCTGCTTTGGCAATGATGAACGACTCCCCTTTGGCGGCCTGATCAATCAGGCGCGACAAATGCGTCTTGGCTTCATGGATATTGATAGTCAGCATGATGGACTCACTTAAACTAAGTCCTGTTAGTTTAGTCATAAAAACGATCTACGATGCCTGATTTCTGCAAGGCATTAGAGACTCAATGCACAGACATCCAGAGGGATATAGGACAAATCTGAAAATCGATCAGAGATGAGACGTTGTGCCTCTCCCCAAGCTGGCCTGCGTCGCCAAAACAGCAGCAACCGATTGACAGGATTACAAGTTGACAGATTGACACATGACCAGCAAGCCGATAGCCTTTTCCTGCGATCACCCTGAGCCACGCGAGCAAGCGCCATGAGCACCGCAACACTTGAGAAAACCGGTTACACCCAGTCGCTTGAGGCCGCTAAAGCTGCATTGCGAGCGCAGTTCAGTGCCTTCATCGACAGCATCCCTGAATCCACAGTCATGCAAGCGGCTACCCTCAGCGGTGACAAAGCCCTGATGGTCATGCTGGAAAAACCCTCGAAACCTCTAAGCCTCAAGGCACGCAATCAGATCGCGATTAACAAAATGAAGTCTCGAGCATTCGAGACGCTGACCGCTGCCTATCATTTTCTTGATGCCCACGATGTGGGGCAGATCCTGGGCGTTTCAAAACAAGCCCTTAGCAAAAAAGCAAAACTGGGCTACGTCATCGCTTACACCCATAATCGGCGAAAATACTTTCCTGATTTTCAATTTGAAAATAACAAGGAAAAGCCAACCATCGCGAAACTGGTTCAAGCCTTGGCCCTGGATCTTCATGATGACACCCAGGCGAACATCCTGATTAATTTTCTCGCCCAGTCAATGGACTTCTCCACTGCAGGCGAGCAGGAAAATTTAGTACCTCGGCACACCATGATCGATAATGACGAAGCATTTCCTATTATTGTTCGGGACTTCAAAAATCGTCTTGAAATGGGGAAATGACAGCGGACTCCGAAGTCTCCGCCATTTATTCTACGCTCAAACTCAACGTTTCCAGAAATTCAATCGCTGTCTCTCCGTTGGGTAGGACTGCCTCCATTAGCGGCATGGCAACAACGGGTTCAACCTGGGAACCTCGCCCTTCAAACAAGGCGATATTGCACCCTGCCGATGTCCCTGTAGGGGCGTATACGCTGGAGCTGTAAATAAGGCCATCGATCTCATGGCTATGTTCCATGCATAAAGTGCTGATCAGTTGGGTCACTCGATAACCTTCACTTCCTTGCCCTTTAGCCGCCAAGAGATCTCTTGGTTTGAAACCCAAAAAAGCCGATAAACGCCCAACGTCGGCCAGCCTTAAATCACGCGTCACCTTCAAGTGATGCAGTGACCGATCCTGAATTTCTCTAACGGAGACAGAAGAATGCTGGTCACCTTGAAAAGTCTCGGCCAGGGCCAACTCTGGACTGATTGCCAAATACAATACTCCCACCTTTCGCTCACGATGAGCATAGCGCGAATCTGAGTCGGGTTGACGATTGTAAAATACCGGATTCTTATGTTCTGTTAACTGTACTCGTGCAACCGTGCTGCCTTGCTCAAAATTGATGTAGGGCTCAATCTTCGTAAACGCTAATTTGAGTGTCTCCTCGACGTCCTTTTCTTTCACTTACATTGACTCGATGAGTTTCAGCGCCCATCACACTGAACAGAGTTGCGAATAATTAATTCACCGAGATAAAAATAAAACAGGACATTTCCGAAATTTCTATAGGACGCGGACCGATTTATCCATCGCTCGGTATAATCGGCCCATCGCCCACTGCAAACTCAAACCGCCAACAACGCCACCCCCTGATCCACCACACCGGCCAGTTTCACCGCCATTTCCGGCGAGTCGATGAAGTTGGCGATCACCGCCGCCTGCCCGGTAGCCCCTGGATTGGCAGCCAACTGGTTGAGGAAGAAGGCCAGGCCTGTCGCATCGGGCGCGCGGTTAAAGGCGCTTTGATAGAGCTGGGTGACAAACGCGGTGTTGTCGGTCGTGTTATGGGTCCTGGCAAACTCCAGGCTATTGACGAAGTTCAGCGCCAGTTGCGCGGTGCTCAAGCTCTGGTTGCTGGCGCTTGAATAAAGATCCAGCCCGCCCTCCTCCGGATTGCGCCCCAGGGCCAGGTGATAAAACTCGGCGACGCGGCCACTGGTGGTGGTGCTGTCCAGGGCGATGGTCTGGTTGTCGAAGGTCACGCGCTCGACGTTCTTGAGGGTCACCACGGTATTGGCATCGGTCAGCGACGTCACGGTAAACGTACCGTCCGCCTGATGAGTAATGCCGTATTGCGCGCGCGTGCCGGTCAGCACCAAGGTGTCGATACCGCTGCCGCCATCGACGCTGTCTTTGCCGCCTGCGGTGTAAAAAACATCTTTGGAACCGGAGCCGACCAGCACGTCCGCCTGCGCCGTGCCTTGCAACGTGCCGCCACCGGCAGGCGCAGTCAGGGTCACGCCGACGCTCGGCGCCGAAGGCACTACAACCGGCGCAGCGGTGTTATTGGTCACTGCCGTCGCAGCCAGGCTGACGGCATCGGTACCGGCCGCATTCTGCAGAGCATTGGCGTCGTCGCCGACGGTCGGGTCGGTGTACGCGACCGTCACCGTCTGGCCCGCCGCAACGGCGGTGTTCAGGGTCAGGGTCGCGGTCTTGGCCACGGCATCGATCGTCACCGCCGTGACCGTATCGACCACACCGTTCACCTTGACCTGGTACGCACTGGTAGCGGGTTTATTGACCGCATCCAGGGTCGTAGCCTCGGTATAGCTGACCACCAGACTGCTGCCCGTAACCGCCGCCGAACTGAATACCGGTGGCACTGCAGGCGTGTTATTGGTCACCGCCGTCGCAGCCAGGCTGACTGCATCGGTACCGGCAGCGTTCTGCAGAGCATTGGTATCGTCGCCGACGCTCGGGTCGGTATAGGCCACCGTCACCGCCTGACCCGCAACGACGGCGGTATTCAGCGTCAGGGTTGCGGTCTTGGCCACGGCATTGATCGTCACCGCCGTGACCGTATCGACAACGCCGCCCACCTTCACCTCAAAGGCACCGTTAGCGGGCTTGTTGACCGCATCCAGGGTCGTGGCCTCGGTATAGCTGAGCACCAAACTGTTGCCCGTAACCGCCGCCGAACTGAACACCGGCGCCACCGCAGGTACAGGTGCCGACACCAACACGCCAGCAGTGGTGGCGACCGAATTGAGCGTCAGCGTCGCATTGTTGCCTGCGGTGTCTCTGATAGTCCCGCCATTGAGGTCAATTGAGCCGCCCAAGGCGACACCATCGGCATCGGCGTTGCCTGCCACAACGATATAGCGAAAGACCAAGGCAGTGCCGCCCGAGCCACTTACATAATTGGCATATACCGTGCCGGTACCCAGCGTAACGGCCAGACGCGGCGTGCCGCCGCTCGTATTGACCGTCGTGGCTTCGTTGAAATTGACCGTGAAATCGAGAGTATTACCTGCTGCATAGGTGGCATCGGCAGGGACGCCGACACTGCCAACGGCCGGGCCGGTGTGATCGATGGTGTATACGGCACCGGCTGTATAGCCGCTGGTTATCGCGTTACTGGAGCCATCGATGATCCCCGTACCCGAGCTGTTCAAGTCCAACCGCAGAGTACCGTCACCGGCAACAGAGTTCAGCACAACGGTATAGGTACTGCCACCACCGGTGAGCGAGGTGATGGTGCCACTCGCTGATCCAGTGGTAGTCAGCGAGAAGTCGCTCGTACCGACGCCCGTTACCGCGCTATCGAAAGTAACCGTGTAATTCAGGCTACTGGCGTTCGTGGTTGCATCGTTTACCAGGACGATGGATGTAACGCTTGGCCCAACTGCAATTGTCATGAAAAAACCTTCCGTAGAAATGACGTTCCGGCCACCCAGGGACCGCTCATAAAACACAACAGATATGGACAGCCCGATATCACCGAACAGACTGAGCGATGCGCCATGCTATATCGCCATTATTGCAGGGGCAAAATGAATATTGGCAACGCGCACACTTGCCCGATGCCGCGATATAGAGGCGTCGCACAACAAACACTTGGCCTGGGGACGAGTGCAAATTCTGGGGGGAGAGCATTCTGGGGGAGCGGATTTATCCGCGAAGAGGCCAGAACATTCGACGCATAGCGTCATTGATGAGGCCGGGAACGCCACGGTTCTTCGTAATTCCGGTGTACGCCTCAGCGCGCAATGGATAGTTGATGGGGTCAGGCACCCCCCCCCCGCGCTTAACTAATTCGGGCGCATAGAGAAACTCGCCGCAGTTCCCTTTCAAGGTCAGTCTCCCGAGGGTCAGACGCTCACCGGTTTCGGGATGATCCATGTAAATGTAAGCACGCGGCATTAGAAATCCTCGGGCTTGGGTTTAGGCAGTCGCACACGCTTTGTTGCCAGGACATGGTGTGATTCACCTTCGTCGGTAAAACGGGTGATTTCGGACGTTTTTTCGATTCCGTCCAGGGAGGCGAAAACCGTTTCAGTGATTCCCATCTTCCACAGCACCAACATGAACGACCGAAGATCCACGAACTCCGATCCGCCCTCAATCTTGCGAAGCGTGTGCTCTGAGACGCCAAGTGAAACCTTGATATCGGATTGGCGGATTCCTAACGCAAGGCGCTTGGCTTTAACGAGAAGCCCGATTTTACTGAGCTTATCAGCGCAAGCAACAGGGAAAAACGCATCCATAAGGCTAACCATCATGAGTATTAAATTAGTTAAGACTGACGATAGCACGTATTAAATTCTTTGAAAATACAATTAACGCGCACCGTTGTTAACGTTAAGCTTTATAAGATTAACGTTGGTGACTATTATTTCCAGGTTCAAAATCCGAGGTAGTGCCTGTGAAGCGCGTACCACATCTGCGCGAGGCATCTGCTCGTAGCCGTGGGATCGTGTCGCAAACAACTCGTCTCCACAGACTGACGCAATCCGTGGGAGCGTGGCTTGCCCGCGAAGAGGCCGGCTAAGAGGCCTACGCGACGATCGCCAGTTACCAGATAATCCGTATTACCCGCCAAAGCCATGGCCAGCAGAAAGGAGTCATCCGGATCATCGGCTTCAACCTCACCCAGCGATAGGTGTTTGTTTCAGGCCGTTCGGATTTCGCTCAATAGCTCAGGATGACGATCCAGCACTTTAAGTAGTTTTACCAACGCCAACGAAGGCTTGGTCTTGCCATTCTCATACCGCGAGAATGCATTAACGCCACCACCAAAAATCTCGGCCGCTTCACGTTGGTCGAGCGCGAGCTTCTTGCGCACACTGGCGATAAAGTCAGGATCAACAATCGATGCATTGACCTGTTTCGAGAACGCGCTCATTTCTCGCATCACTCGATCTGACTCTGAAAGATCCAGGACATATTCAGTGCAAGCCGGGCAAAAATCGCCCGTTACGGCAGTGATGACCGTCGTTTCGCCCTTATAGGTATAAGGCTGGTCGCGGGTATCGTGAATCAGCTCCGTCGCGCCACAAACAGGGCATTTCATATTCAGAGCTCCTTGAAGGACACGATCAGGACATCGTCAATGATCGTCAGCTTGAGATACACATCACCCGCCTGCGTAAGGGGGCGGTAAACGTCTTGCCAGATCGTATGATCGGCATGAGTCGTCATGCTTTTGTAGAAGTCGCTGGGTGTAAGCGCCTTCACCACCTTCAGCATATCGCCAACCCCCATTCCCAATTCGTTTGCACCCACTTGCGCGGCACGTGTGGTACGAACCCTGCCCGCCTCGATCAACGCTTTAACGACAGAGAGTTTGCAGTGCGGTGTTCGCTTTTCCATGAAAATCGGACGTTAACCTGGCAGATTTTATTTAGCAAGTTGGTTAATTCTGTGGAAAGCCAAAGCCCGGGTGCCCGGCGTGCATCAGATTGCCAACTCAACAGATTGACCGCTTAAGATCGGTAAATCCTCTACCCGATCCCAAGGGGCGGCCAGACTCACTGCAAAAGCATCGAGAGAAAATAGGACTTGTCCGAATGTCATGTAAGACAAGGGAAATTATCAGCGCCGGTCTCTAAAAGCGTGACCGCTGCCGATCCAAATTGTGAGCCCCTCGAAAATGAAAAATTGACGCAGGCCGAGCTTGCGAGGCCGAAGACATTTTTTCATTTTCGAGGGGCCGCCGCCGGCCAGGCGACGTTGCCGATCTCACCCTCGCACGGCACCCACTAAACGTGCCCGGCTGCTCAGGGGCGAACGAAGCCCGGTGTGTAAAGTACGGCTTTTGCCCTCGTTTCAAGCCGAGCAACGCACGAAACCTCCTCCATTTGAGGGGCTGACCCCGTTCAAATACCCGAAAGGTCGTACTGCACACACCCGGCCTTTAGCATGACCTAGACACAGCAATAACCCATAACGCTCACCCACCTTATAAGGTTGAAAACAAAGAAATATCGCCCTGTTTTTTAAGATATGGACTACATAAATTAACCAGATTCTTTATTAGCATTCGCGCGTTGTCGCGATATAAGCAGCGACTGACCTGGTTAATAACGGAGTTCCATCATGAATCAACATGTAGACAGCGTATGGGAAGCCATCGAGTACGCGCTTATTCGAGCTGATATCGATAAAGAAATAGCCACCGTCAACCAACATGAAAAACAGACCACTCCCCCCGACCCTACCTATGAAGCCTGGCTGCAACTGATCGAGCAGGATGATCGAGCCGCCATGCTCTTGCATCTCGTCGTCACCCACCTGGGCGAGAATCAAGCCGTGATTGCCAGTGACAGCGTGCTGGCCCAGTTAATGGGCACCTCAATGTCCACCATCAAGCGAGCATCGAACGTATTAACCGAACAATCATGGCTACAGAAAATCAACCTGGGCGGCCCGCGAAGCGGCGTGGCGGCCTATGTGCCGGGTAGCCGGATAGGATGGGGCGCAGCAGAGGAAGACGAGCGTTACGGGCTCTTCAATGCCAGCGTACTGATCTCCTCAAAAGACCAGAGCGACCTTGGTACAGGTGAACTGCTGCAGCTCCCTGAGAGCAGTCGTGTGGACCTGCTGCAGGCACTGGACCCTGAGGGCGAGTCCGGGCTTTGAAGCCGCGTGAACAATGGGTAGCCAGAGAAAGCAACATCACGCGTCGTGGCTCTTCTCACCTGGGTATCCCATCTCCTCTAAAGCGAAGCCCCGATACGTCATGGTGAGCATTTCACCCATTTTTCCGTGGACCTTTACGAGCTTGTATTCAGGCAAATCGTTCTCTCGAATGAGATCACGCAACAACCGACAAAACTCATTGAGCGTCCCAGTGCTGCAGCTGCGCTGATACAGCGTTTTAAAACCCCAGGTTGCGGTGCTTTTCCCCGCCGCCTGCCGAGCAAGCCGATAAACCACACGCCCTACCCCGGATGAAATCTTGAAGTAATCAGGATGAAGCAATAGCGCCTTGAAGCCTTTGCCCTTGGCAATCTCCCTATACGTACTGCCTGCGATCTGTATTTCGATAAACTCAATGGCATTTGTTTTTGGATTGACAACAAGATCGTAACCGGCAATCAAACACTCACCGGATTTAAACTCTAGATATTCACCTCTGACATGCCGCGCCCTCTCAATACGAACATAAGTGGTACTCAACCGATCCAATGCGTCTGAAAGCTGCTTTCGCTGTTTACCACCTTTACCACGCTCACAATACTTCAACACCTGCGACAAACGTGGCCTGAAATAAGGCCCGGGTTTCGGCCCCCTGCCCGCTTGATAGTGCTTCATCTGGGCGGCGATATGAGACACCGCCATAATCACCAGATCGTAATCCCAGGAACTCGCCATCCCGTAAGCAGAAGAGGCAATTTCTACTTTGCCGTCTGGTAGATCATAAGAAATGACTTCATTGGGTAACGTCTTCTTCTTGGTGATTTTGTAGCAAGCAATATCCATGTGTAAAAGATAATCAAGGGGTTTAACGGTTTCTTCGGTTGGCGTTAGAAACTTGTGCTGTTTCTTAAGCGCTGGAGGTCTACAGGGTGAAGGGGCGCTGCTGGCCGGTTCGGCGGGCTTGAGATGTTGAAGCGATGGCTTGTTTTTGGCGACAGATTCGAGCAAACGGGCGAGCTTTCTCGATACGTCGCCCGTAGGCGCTGCCTGCTCGGTGCCTTCGGCCATTCAAGCTCCCTGGTTGTGTCGCAAGAGTGTTCGATGCGATACACCGAACAGGGTGCCGAATATTCGCCGCTGACGAATCAAAATAAAATAGGAAATTTCCGAAAGAGTTATCAGACATATATCTGAGATTATTCGCCGTCTGTAAAAAAATAAAATCACATCGATTGATATCAAATTGCCGTTACCCAGCTAGAAAACAGCACAGTGCCATCATCTATCCGTGTCGCCGCGCACCTTTAAATTTCTTTGATTTAACTTTAAAAAGCTTTAGCTGTGGATAAGTATATATCGCTCAATCAGGCCGGGGGCTTTCAGACGAGGGCGATGGGTAAAGTACCCCATCTCGCGGGTAAAGTACCCCGGTCGGTGGGTAAAGTACCCCGCTTGATGGGTAAAGTACCCGCTATACGGATGAGTCATCCCCACCGTCTCGCAGCCTAAATGCCTCGAAAAAGGTCGGTGAATTTGTAACTTGTAGATAAATAGATACCTCTGTCTCATTCGAGCAAAGGCATTTATTTTTCTGCTATGAAATTTTGATTAACAATTTAAGCGACGTGTTTATCCGCTGCGGATCACCCGCGGTGAACAAACCCCTGTTCATCGGTGTGAGATATCTAACAGGGATGAACGAGCTGTTGTTCATCCTGCGGCGTCTGCTGAACAGGCATTGAAGGGCGACCGTCATTGGGCATGGGTTGCTCCTGAATCTGATGACCGCCTCACATCTGTGGCCAAGCAAATGGGCCATCACTGATGATAGGCTTCGCAAATAGCCTCCCACTGACTCTCTCAGGATCGATACCGGTCCGTGCTCCATCCTGATTGATCACGGAAAACCGATTTCCAAGACAGAACAATTCGAATGACAGATTTGCAGTTAGCCTTATCTCATCACCAAGCTGGGCAATACACGCAAGCGCAGCGCATATACGAGGCTATCCTGCAGGCCACCCCCAACGACCCCAATGCATTGCATCTACTCGGCGTGCTCCACAATGCCCAGATGCAATACGAGACCGGAATTCCTTACATCCGGCGCGCTATCGAGCTGGTTCCGCAAATGGCCGAAGCGCACTACAACCTTGGAAATGCACTGGCGAAGATCGAGCAGCGAGCCGAAGCTATAGCCGCCTACGATGAAGCGACCCGGTTGGACCCGCAGCATAAAAACGCTTGGCTCAATAAGGGCGACGCCTACCGTATGTTGCAGAAGTGGGCGGCGGCAGAGGACTGCTACCGGCGCGCACTCTTGCTCGATCCCAATAATTACCACCTGTATGTGCGCCTCGGAAGCGTCCTGCGGTCTCTGCGCCGATTACCGGAGTCAGTCGCCGCCTACCAGCAGGCGCTTGATCTTGCACCGGAATCAAACGACGCCCATTACAACCTCGCCAATGCCTTTTTCGAAGATGGCGCCTTCGACCAAGCGTTGCACTATTACCAACTGGCAGCAGCGTCGCCCACCACCGACCCACAGGTAACAGGCGCCATACTGGCGTGCATGACAACGACTTGCATCTGGGAGCATGAAGTGTTGCGCTCTGGTGCGTTGAGTGAACTGCGCGACAAGCCACTGCCTCCGTTTTTAACACTGCTGCTTTCTGAATCTGGCGCGGAGCAACTGCACTTCGCGCGCAATTACGCCAAAAGCGTTGGTCTCTTGGAACCAACGGCAGCAGTCCAACCGCCCCGCTCTATGGAAAATGGCCGAAAACTTCGGATCGGCTATTTATCAGCCGACTTCCACCAACACGCCACCGCTTACCTGATCGCCGAGCTGATCAAGATCCACGATCGTACAAAATTCGAGATCATCGGTATTTCCTTCGGCCCTGACGACAACTCGCCAGTAAGACGCCGCATGATCGAGAGCCTCGACCAGTTCCTCGATATTCGTGATGACGACGATGAAACAGCCGCACAGCGCATAGAAGCCGCCGACATCGACATACTGGTAGACCTCAAGGGCTACACCCAGCATGCGCGTGTCGGTATTTTGCGGCGGCGGCCCGCACCCATTCTGGTGAACTACTTGGGTTATCCCGGCACGATGGGAACGCCCATGATCGATTACATCATTGCGGACTCTGTAGTCCTGCCGTTCACCGATCAAGCCCACTTTGACGAGAAGATCGTCCACCTTCCCAACTGCTACCAGGTCAACGACTCGACGGTGGACGTGGACCCAACAGCGGATACACGGGCGCAGCACGGCTTGCCAGCAGAGGCTTTTGTTTTTTGCAGCCTCAACGGCAGCCAAAAAATTACCCAGGAGATGTTTTCCGTTTGGATGCGTGTGCTGGCGGCTGTACCGCATAGCGTGCTTTGGCTATTCCATGACAACGATACGGCTGTGCGTAACCTGCAAAACGCAGCGAGCCAACACGGTATTGATCCGAATCGATTGGTTTTCGCGCCCAAGATGGCACATAGCAAGCATTTGGCCCGCTACCGCCATGCCGACCTGTTTCTAGACACTAGTCCGTGCAACGCCCACACAACGGCCAGTGACGCACTACGTGCCCATTTGCCTCTGCTTACCGTGCGCGGTTCGACGTTTGCCGGTCGGGTCGCATCAAGTCTGCTGCACGCCGTAGGCGTTCCCGAACTGGTTACCGACGACCTGCAGGCCTACGAGAAGGCCGCCTGTCAGTTGGCCAACGATCCGGCGAGTTTGTCTAAGCTCCGCGAGCGGATTGCAGAAGGCGTACGCACCGGGCCCTTGTTTGACACAGCGCGCTTTGCACAAGGTATAGAGGCCGCATTTCTTCACATGCACGCGGCAGCGGGCCAGCCACCGCGCTCTTTTGCGGTATGTGCCGACGGGACCATTAACGAGCAGTAGGGAAATTGAGCGTGCCTGCGGCACTGATGACTTGGGGCGCCCTGCCCCTTCGCGAATGAATTCGTCCCCACAGCGAGGCATTAACGTGGGAGCGTGGCTTGCCCGCGAAGAGGCCGGCACATCCAACACATCATCTGCGCCGAAATACCGCCTTCGCGAGCAAGCCCGGCTCCAACGAAAATCGCCGCTTGCCACGCAACAAACACCGCCCCGGCTCTCACATCCAGGACAGCGCCTGCCGCAATACCCTACGTCGCCTGCTGCGCCAGGCGCTGTTGCATCACAGCCATCACCTCACACCCTTCTTCCAACACCTGCGCCGCCAGATGCGCGATAAAGGCCAGGTCGCGGCCTTCCAGGGATTCGCCGCTGACCAGTGACAGGCTGTCCAGCACCTGAGCGACGGAACGTACCCGCTGCTCGGCAAAGGCCTGTAATTCGTCCAGGGGCGCGTTGGCGTCGATGTAGAGGATCGGGGTAGGGTTGCCGTTGGGGCATAGGGGGATGTAGCGGGGGGAGTGCTCTTTGATCATGGGATTACTCTCTGAATGTGAGAAATCACCACCTTCTGCGGCCAAGCAAATGGGTGGCAACTGTACGCAGGTTGGCCGACCGGGCATTCAGACCCCGGCACACCCGAAGGTGTCCCGCGCACAGCTGCCATAAAGCTGACCGGCAAGCGCGAGAAGCGTTTGCAAGGAGCTATGTGGAGCGCTGTAGCGTCTGAATGAACGAGCGGCCAAGCCCGTATCGCTGTGTTTTTCAGCGACGGCGAACTATAGGAGCGACGGGAGGGGCATGCAAGGGTGACGGGCAGGATAAATCGAGGGGATTGGGCGATTGCGCATCGACCTTGGGCGTGGAGTTCGTCAGACTATCGGCTTGCATTATGTAGTATATGACGCCATTTAAGAGACTATCGATTCCAGGCACAGATTTTTTGGTCGCTCAGCGCGACGTTTTTTAACGGGAGTATTTAGATGTCTTCTTACGTACCAGTCCACAGTGAGCTGCACCAGAATAAACGCTGGCTGCGCCATCCAACATTTGATTTCGCCAAGAATGAAATCGTTACCCCGATCTTCGCTAATGAACTCGTTGACGCCATTCATACGTTGCCGGTGGCTTTTGTAAAGCATGATGATCGTTTTATTTTGGTCGCTGTGATGGGATTAAAACCGCAAGAAAATTTGATGCTTACCGAGCATTCTCACTGGTTGGACGGCGGGTACATACCTCTGACTTACAGAACGCGCCCATTCATTCTATTAGAAATGCCGGATAACAAAGAGCAACAGGTGCTTTGTGTTGAAGAGTCAAATCTCACAGAAGGAAAAATAGGCGAACCACTTTTCAACGAGAACGGTCAGATCACTGAAACCGTGAATGAAATATTCATGTTGCTGAGCCATTACAATAAAACTAGATTTTTGACCACGGATATTTGTACAGCTTTGGCAGATCATGGGTTGATCCAACCTTGGGATTTGACCGTACATGATGGTGATATAGAACAACCACTGAGCGGTTTGTATCGCATAAATGAAACAGCTTTGAGCGAGCTCTCGGACGAGGCGTTCTTGGCGTTGCGTAAAGCGGCCGCTTTCCCCGTTATTTATGCTCAACTGCTTTCGATGAACAACGTGGTGTTTCTGTCTAAATTGCTGGTTAATAAAAGTAAAAAAACGCCTGCACAGCCCGAAAAAAGTGGTGGCACTTTCAATTTTTCAGGGTTGTAACAAAAAAATACTAAACGCTTAAAACAGAAAACCCCACTTCCTGAACGGAAGCGGGGTTTTCTTGTTTTCACCGCACCTCTCACTTGCGTGAGAGGTGCATCTCCAAAGGAGACTTAGGCGACAACGTCAGTAGCGGTCAGAGCAACCAGACCAGTCAGCTTGATGACAGAGTCAGTAGCTGCTTGGTAGGTGGTAGCTGCAGAGTTGTCTGCAACAACGTAGGTGTTGTTCTGGAATTGGAACCAGGTTACGACACCATTGCCGGTAACAGCAGTAACGTTAGCAGCAGCAGCCAGATCCAGAGCAGCAGCCAGGGTAGTTGCAGAAGACACGTTCACAGCAGTAGCAGTGAAGCTACCGGTGTTCAGGCTGAAAGCAGAAACGTCGATCTTGTCTGTACCAGCAACGAAGTCAGTGATGGTAGTAGTCGAAGTGTTAGTCGAAGCTACAGTAGCACCGAAAATTACGGTATCAGCACCAGCACCCAAGGTGATGGTATCAGCACCGGCCGACAGGGTGATTTTATCAGCACCAG
>Ga0105251_10000657_pt1 | contig 31855 bp, 29 predicted proteins | sample KBSS64metaG_FD_80424 | JGI IMG/M metagenome (GOLD analysis project Ga0105251, IMG submission 80424) | Switchgrass rhizosphere microbial communities from Kellogg Biological Station, Michigan, USA - KBS S6-4 metaG | ecosystem: Host-associated > Plants > Roots > Rhizosphere > Soil | place...
AATCCATCGTGAGAGTTAGCGATTTTACCGCCCCGGCTTTCGATGGTGATGGGTTTGGAAAGATCGGCGGAATCTGCGATTGCCAGCTTTTTGCCGTCGATCGTTACGTTGTTTACACCCACTTTTTCAGGTAAGACGTTAGATGAAAAGTTAACATCTGTTGATTGCCCAAAAGCAATCGCGTGCCAGATGGGTTGTTGCTGTGCGGTTGCAGGCAGGGATAAAGCCGCTCCGCAAAGCGTAAGAGCCAGAGGTATTTTTGACGCCATTATTATTCTCCTTATAAATGTCCGCGCCATTATCTATAAAAATGAAACGATGTTTCTTTTATGCCTATCACAAAGACTGATTTTCAAAACACTAACATTTCAAATATGTGGAGTAGCTTTGTTTCCGGCCGAAAAGAAGTCTTAATCCACAGAGATCTATGGCTTTTGTTATTTCAGAAGTACTTTTTCCGAGCTTATCCACCTACAATTGAGCGCATGAGCAACTGAAAAGAGCATCAGAAGCCTGTTTTTTAGGCATCGCGTTTTTTGTTGCAAAATATGTAGAATTTTCAACGTGAAATCGTTTTACTTCCCTTTCAAATTAAAGTCAGGACGCGTATGTCAAACAATGCGATGAGCGTGGTTATCCTAGCCGCAGGCAAAGGAACCCGCATGTATTCAGACCTCCCGAAGGTGTTACATACCCTTGCCGGGAAACCGATGGTTCAACATGTTATTGATGCGGCTAATAATTTAGGCGCGCAGCGTGTACATCTGGTTTACGGCCATGGCGGCGATCTGCTCAAAAATACACTCAGCGATAGCTCTCTTAATTGGGTATTGCAGGCTGAGCAGCTTGGTACCGGCCACGCCATGCAGCAGGCCGCACCTTTCTTTGCTGACGACGAAGACATTCTGATGCTTTACGGCGATGTGCCGCTTATTTCCGTCGAATCTCTACAGCGCCTGCGTGACGCCAAACCGCTGGGCGGCATTGGTTTGCTGACCGTAAAACTCGACGATCCAACTGGCTATGGCCGTATCGCTCGTGAGAATGGCAAGGTCGTTGGCATTGTTGAGCATAAAGACGCAACTGAAGAACAACGCAAAATTGACGAAATCAACACCGGGATTCTGGTGGCGAATGGCGCGGATCTGAAACGCTGGCTGGCGAAGCTCGATAACAACAATGCTCAGGGTGAATTCTATATCACTGACATTATCGCGCTGGCGCACCATGAAGGCCGTGAAATCACCGCCGTTCACCCGGACCGTTTAAGCGAAGTGGAAGGTGTGAACAACCGTCTGCAACTGTCACGTCTTGAGCGCGTCTACCAGAGTGAACAAGCTGACAAACTGCTTCTGGCGGGCGTTATGCTGCGCGATCCTGCGCGTTTCGATCTGCGTGGTGAACTGATGCACGGGCGTGATGTAGAAATTGATACTAATGTCATTATTGAAGGTTCAGTGACCTTGGGTCATCGCGTCAAAATTGGCACCGGCTGCGTTATCAAAAACAGCGTGATTGGTGATGACTGTGAAATCAGTCCATACACCGTTGTAGATGATTCGATCCTTGCGGCAGCTTGCACAATTGGGCCATTCACTCGTTTGCGCCCAGGTGCAGAACTGGCGGAAGGCGCACACGTTGGCAACTTCGTGGAAATGAAGAAAGCGCGCTTGGGCAAAGGCTCAAAAGCTGGGCACCTGAGTTACCTGGGTGATGCTGAAATTGGCGATAACGTCAATATCGGTGCTGGCACCATTACTTGTAACTATGACGGTGCAAATAAATTCAAAACCATCATCGGTGATGATGTGTTTGTCGGTTCCGATAGCCAGCTGGTGGCGCCTGTGACCATTGCTCGCGGTGCAACAATTGGCGCGGGCACAACCGTCACACGTAACGTTGGTGAAGACGAACTGGTTATCAGCCGCGTGAAGCAGACTCATATCCAGGGTTGGCTGCGTCCGGTTAAGAAAAAGTAATTTTGTATTTTCCTTCTCCCTGAATGGGAGAAGGCTGGGGTGAAGGTTGTTCTCGAAAATGACCCGCCCCGTAGTACTACCAAAACTATAACCCCACTCTCTACAAGGCTCGGGGCCCCGGAATACGGGATATTTACCCAAAGAATTTCGTGCAACCAACGTATCTTTAGCGCGAAAGACGACGGGTAAAACAGGTCAGCGACAACACATGGCTTAATGCCATTATCAGGAATCTAATCTTATGTGTGGAATTGTTGGCGCGGTCGCGCAACGTGATATCGCTGAAATCCTTCTCGAAGGACTACGTCGTCTGGAATACCGTGGTTATGACTCTGCGGGCCTGGCTGTAGTAGATGAAAAAGGTCATATGACCCGTCTGCGCCGTCTGGGTAAAGTGAACAAACTGGCCGAAGCTGCCGCAGAAACTGCGCTGCATGGCGGCACAGGTATTGCGCACACTCGCTGGGCGACTCACGGCGAACCATCAGAAGTTAACGCTCACCCGCATGTTTCCGAACATATTGTGGTGGTTCATAACGGCATTATCGAAAACTATGAACCGCTGCGTGAAGCCCTACAGGGTCGCGGTTACACCTTCGTTTCACAAACCGATACCGAAGTTATTGCTCACTTGGTTCACTGGGAACTGGAGCAAGGCGGTAGTCTGCGTGAAGCTGTGCTGCGTACCATCCCGCAACTGCGCGGCGCTTACGGCACCGTTATCATGGACACCCGTAACCCAGACGTGCTGCTGGCAGCTCGTTCAGGTAGCCCAATGGTTATCGGCTTGGGCATGGGTGAAAACTTTATCGCATCCGACCAACTGGCATTGCTGCCGGTAACGCGTCGTTTCATCTTCCTTGAAGAAGGTGATATCGCTGAAGTAACTCGTCGCTCTGTAACAGTATTCGATACCAAAGGTGAGCAGGTTAAACGCCCTGATATCGAATCTAGTCTGCAATATGACGCGGGCGACAAAGGTATTTATCGCCACTACATGCAGAAAGAGATCTACGAACAGCCGAACGCGATTAAAAATACCCTGACTGGCCGCATTAGTCATGGCGCTATCGATCTTTCTGAGCTTGGCCCGCAGGCCAATGAAATGTTGTCTCAGGTTGAGCACATTCAAATTGTCGCGTGTGGCACCTCCTACAACTCAGGCATGGTTTCGCGCTACTGGTTTGAATCACTGGCAGGCGTGCCTTGCGATGTCGAAATCGCATCTGAGTTCCGCTACCGTAAATCAGCGGTGCGCCGTAACAGCCTGATGATCACCCTTTCCCAGTCTGGCGAAACGGCAGATACACTTGCGGCGCTGCGTTTGTCTAAGGAACTAGGATATCTGGGTTCTCTGGCAATCTGTAACGTTCCGGGCTCTTCTCTGGTGCGTGAATCAGACTTGGCGCTGATGACCAACGCTGGCACTGAAATCGGTGTGGCATCAACCAAAGCCTTTACCACTCAGCTGACTGTTCTGCTGATGCTGGTGGCTAAACTGAGCCGCCTGAAAGGCGCTGATGCCTCTATTGAGCAAGACATTGTTCATGGTTTGCAGGCGCTGCCGAGCCGTATCGAGCAGATGCTGTCCCAGGACAAACGTATTGAAGCGCTGGCTGAAGATTTCTCAGACAAGCATCATGCGCTGTTCTTAGGCCGCGGCGATCAATACCCAATCGCAATGGAAGGCGCGCTGAAGCTCAAAGAGATTTCATATATTCACGCCGAAGCGTATGCGGCAGGCGAGCTGAAACACGGCCCGCTGGCGCTGATTGATGCAGATATGCCGGTTATCGTTGTGGCTCCAAACAACGAACTGCTTGAAAAGCTGAAATCGAATATCGAAGAAGTGCGCGCGCGTGGCGGCCATCTGTATGTATTTGCAGATAAAGATGCAGGCTTTGCCAGCAGCGATAACATGCACATCATTGAGATGCCGCATGTAGAAGAAGTTATCGCACCTATTTTCTATACCGTACCGTTGCAGTTGCTGTCTTATCACGTTGCGCTGATTAAAGGCACCGACGTTGACCAGCCACGAAATCTGGCGAAATCAGTTACGGTTGAATAAGCCGTTCTAAACAGACACGCAAAATAAAAAAGCCCGGTTGCGCTTAGCACAACCGGGCTTTTTACTGCTAAATCAATTCTCTTCCTGCGTCACCAGTTTTGGTTCTTCAGGTGATTTCAGCAACACCCACAAGACAATCGCCCCGATAACGTCGAACACGGAAAGCACCGCGAACAGCGGGCTGAAACCAACCGTGTCGGCCAGCGCACCCACAACCAGTGCAAACATGGTGCTGGCAGTCCACGCAGCCATTCCGGTGAATCCGTTAGCGGTAGCAACTTCGTTGGAGTCGAACATATCAGAAGACAGTGTAATCAATGCACCAGACAATGACTGGTGAGCGAAGCCACCAACGCATAACAGTGCAATCGCCACCATTGGGCTGCCAAACAAACCGACCATGCCCGGCAGGATCATCAGCGCTGCACCCATTGTGACCACCAGCTTGCGGGATACCACGATATTCACGCCAAAAGCTTTCTGGAACATACCCGGCAGGTAACCGCCAATGATGCAGCCGAAATCAGCGAACAGCATCGGGATCCAGGCAAACATAGCGATATCTTTGAGGTTAAAGCCGTAGGTGTGCACCATAAACAGTGGGATCCACGCGTTAAACGTCCCCCACGCAGGTTCTGCCAGGAAGCGCGGCAAAGCGATACCCCAAAACTTACGCTGTTTCAGCAGGCGGCCAATGCGGACTTTCTCAACCTTTGGTTTCTCAGGCTGTCCATCGGTTATATAGAGATACTCTTCCCGTGACAGTGATTTGGTTTTTGACGGGCGGTTATAGGTGAAATACCAACCCGCTGCCCACAGCACGCTGAAAACACCGACGATAATAAACGCCAGTCTCCAGTCCCTGATATAGATTGCCCACGCGACCAGCGGAGGTGCAATCACCGCGCCAATGGATGAACCTACGTTGAAATAGCCCACGGCGACAGAACGCTCGGTGTCCGGGAACCATTCAGTTACTGATTTCAAACCAGCAGGTATCATTGCACTTTCGGCGAAACCGCCGAGGCCACGGAACATTGCCAGACCTTTCCAGCCAGTCGCGAATGACGCACCAATGCAGAACACGCCCCACATCAGGCCGAAAATGGTGTAACCCACTTTTGTACCCAATGTATCAAGCAGATAACCGGCAATAGGTTGTGCAATGGTGTAGCAGGCCGAGAATGTCGCAATAATGTAAGAATATTGCTGGGTGGTAATGTGCAGATCGCTCTGTAATGTTGGCGCTGCGGCAGAAATAGTATTTCGGGTTAAATAACAAAGAATGGTGCCTAATGTCACCAGTGAAAGCATAAACCAGCGCTTGTGGCCTGTTTTGCGCATAATGAATCCCCGTTTTTCAAGCAATAAGTGGCCTGACCGCTGCAAGGCAGCAGGCAAATAAATAATTCAGAGGAGATAAAAATCAGCGGCGCTTCAGAAGACGTCGAGGATTCTGGTTTGGCCCATCCTGGACTTGTTTTTGTTATGTAGATCACACTATGTGTTGATAATGAACCTGCGTTTCACTTTTATTTGTGATTCATCTCAATTTTTTGTGTGTAATCTACCCCTAACGGGTAACGTATGTGACGTGCGTCACATTTCTTTAAGTGATGAGTAAAAGGTAATTATGCAAAATATGAATGATACGCACCGCGAAATGCCCGCCGATTCACCCATACGAATTAATAAGTACATTAGCGATTGCGGTATTTGCTCCCGCCGTCAGGCCGATCGTTACGTTGAGCAGGGCGAAGTGTTTATTAACGACAGGGAGGCGAGTTTTGGCGCTCAGGTATTTTCCGGGGATGTGGTGAAGGTAAACGGTCAGCTTATTGAGCCGCGTGATGACAACGATCTCGTGCTGATGGTTTTGAATAAGCCTGTGGGCATCATCACTACAATGGAAAAGAGTGTGCGCGATAACATCAGCGGTCTCATTCATAGTGACAAACGCGTTTCTCCTATCGGGCGTCTGGATAAAGATTCGCAGGGGCTCATTTTACTGACCAACCATGGTGATGTAGTTAATAAAATTCTACGCGCCGGTAACAATCACGAAAAAGAGTATGTTGTCACCGTCAACAAACCGATGTCTGACGAGTTTATTCTTGGGTTGAGCTCAGGTGTTCCGATACTGGGTACAGTAACCAAACCCTGCAAAGTGACGAAAGAATCTCCCCAAATATTTCGCATCATATTAGTTCAAGGATTGAACCGTCAGATCCGCCGGATGTGTAAGTATTTTGGCTATGAAGTCACCCGGCTTGAACGAATCCGTATCATGAATATCCATCTGGAAGGGTTGCCGTTAGGGGAATCACGCTATTTAACAGACGATGAGCGAAGCGAGTTATTGAAACGGATTAAGCACTCAGAATCAGCAGTGTGACAGGTAGAAATATGCAGCAAAGCTGTCTGTCATAAAACTGTCATATTTAATACATTTAACTGTCACCAAACTGTCCTATTTTCTATCCTGCATCCACTAAACAACGATTTACGTTCACCTCTGCAGGAGACACTATGAAAGCTATGCGTACCACTGTCGCAACTGTTGTCGCCGCGACCTTATCCCTGACTGCTTTTGGCGCAAACGCCGCTGCAAGCCTGACTGGTGCCGGTGCAACATTCCCTGCGCCGGTGTATGCCAAATGGGCAGATACCTACAATAAATCAACTGGTAACAAAGTAAATTACCAGGGTATCGGCTCCTCCGGTGGCGTTAAACAAATCATTGCTAACACTGTAGATTTCGGCGCATCTGATGCCCCGTTGTCTGACGATAAACTGCAACAAGAAGGGCTGTTCCAGTTCCCGACTGTTATCGGCGGTGTCGTTCTGGCAGTTAACCTGCCGGGCGTGAAATCTGGTGAGCTGGTGCTCGATGGTAAAACTCTGGGTGACATCTACCTGGGCAAAATCAAAAAATGGGATGACGAAGCAATTGCTAAACTCAACCCAGGCATGAAACTGCCACAGCAGAACATTGCGGTTGTGCGTCGTGCTGACGGTTCCGGTACTTCCTTCGTCTTCACCAGCTACCTGGCGAAAGTGAACGAAGAGTGGAAAACTAAAATCGGTGCAGGCTCAACGGTAAACTGGCCAACGGGTCTGGGCGGTAAAGGTAACGACGGTATCGCAGCCTTCGTTCAACGTCTGCCGGGTTCAATTGGTTATGTTGAATACGCTTACGCTAAGCAAAACAACCTCGCTTATACCAAACTGGTATCTGCTGATGGTAAACCAGTAGCGCCTTCGGAAGAAAACTTTGCTAATGCAGCGAAGGGTGCGGACTGGAGCAAATCATTCGCTCAGGATCTGACTAACCAGAAAGGTGACGGCGCGTGGCCAATCACGTCCACAACCTTCATCCTGGTTCACAAAGAGCAGAAAAACCCAGAGCAAGGTGCTGAAGTGCTGAAGTTCTTCGACTGGGCATATAAAGACGGTGCTAAACAGGCAAGTGACCTAGATTACGCCGCTCTGCCAGACGCTGTGGTTGAGCAGGTTCGTGCCGCATGGAAGACCAACGTGAAAGACAGTTCCGGTAAGGCGCTTTATTAATTAATGAAGATGGCGGATGGCGCGAATGCTTATCCGCCCTACAACTGCTTTTCGTAGGTCGGATTAGCGTAAGCGACATCCGACATGTTGTAAGAAATGTATTTAAACTTAAAGAGTAAGCTATGGCGGTAAGTAAGCCGGTGTTCAAAGCTCCAGGCAAACAAGGTGATGTCATTTTCAGTGCGCTGGTAAAACTGGCTGCGCTGATTGTGCTATTTCTGCTGGGTGGCATCATCATCTCCCTGATCATCTCCTCTTGGCCGAGTATCCAGAAGTTTGGTTTCTCGTTCCTGTGGACTAAAGAGTGGGATGCTCCAAACGATATTTATGGTGCGCTGGTGCCGATTTACGGCACGCTGGTCACTTCGTTCATTGCGCTGTTAATTGCTGTACCGGTGAGTTTCGGTATCGCGCTGTTCCTGACGGAACTTGCACCAAACTGGTTGCGCCGCCCGCTGGGTATCGCCATCGAACTGCTGGCTGCAATCCCAAGTATCGTGTACGGCATGTGGGGCCTGTTTATCTTTGCTCCGCTGTTTGCGAAATACTTCCAGGAACCTGTCGGCAACGTGCTCTCTTCTGTGCCGATTGTTGGCGAGCTGTTCTCTGGCCCGGCATTCGGTATCGGTATTCTCGCCGCAGGCGTAATACTGGCCATTATGATCATTCCGTACATTGCAGCCGTAATGCGTGATGTATTCGAACAAACCCCGGTGATGATGAAAGAGTCGGCCTACGGCATTGGCTGCACCACATGGGAAGTTATCTGGCGCATCGTTTTACCGTTTACCAAAAACGGCGTGATTGGTGGTGTGATGTTGGGTCTGGGTCGTGCTCTGGGTGAAACCATGGCTGTAACCTTTATCATTGGTAACACCTACCAACTCGACAATGCCTCACTGTATATGCCGGGCAACAGTATTACCTCGGCACTGGCGAATGAATTTGCTGAAGCTGAATCTGGCCTGCACACCGCAGCGCTGATGGAGCTTGGCCTGATTCTGTTTGTGATCACCTTTATCGTACTGGCTATCTCTAAGTTCATGGTTATGCGTCTGGCGAAGAATGAAGGAGCGCGTTCATGACGACAATGGAAATGCAAAGCCGCGCGGCGCTCGCAGAATCACGCCGCAAAATGCAGGCTCGTCGTCGGTTTAAAAACCGCATTGCTCTGACACTTTCAATGGGAACCATGGCGTTTGGCCTGTTCTGGCTGGTATGGATTCTGTTCTCTACGGTGACTCGCGGTATCGACGGTATGTCGATTGCGCTATTCACCGAAATGACACCACCGCCAAACACCGAAGGTGGTGGTTTAGCCAACGCCCTTGCAGGTAGCGGCCTGTTAATCCTCTGGGCGACCGTGTTTGGTACGCCACTGGGCATCATGGCGGGTATCTACCTGGCGGAGTACGGACGCAAATCGTGGCTGGCAGAAGTGATTCGTTTTATTAACGACATCCTGCTTTCTGCCCCATCCATTGTTGTAGGCCTGTTTGTTTACACCATTGTGGTCGCGAAGATGCAGCACTTCTCTGGCTGGGCTGGAGTGATTGCACTGGCGCTGTTGCAGGTGCCAATCGTGATTCGTACTACGGAAAACATGCTGAAACTGGTGCCAGACAGCTTGCGCGAAGCGGCTTACGCACTGGGCACGCCAAAGTGGAAAATGATTTCTGCGATTACGCTCAAAGCGTCTGTTTCCGGGATTATTACCGGGGTATTGCTGGCGATTGCACGTATCGCGGGTGAAACGGCCCCGCTGCTGTTCACATCGCTCTCCAACCAGTTCTGGAGCACTGACATGATGCAGCCGATTGCCAACTTGCCAGTGACGATATTCAAATTTGCGATGAGCCCATTTGCCGAATGGCAACAGTTAGCCTGGGCTGGCGTTCTGATTATTACCCTTTGCGTACTGCTGCTAAATATTCTGGCGCGCGTGATTTTCTCAAAGAGTAAACACGGTTAAATTTTGCGACGCGGCAAAGGCGGCGTCGGATGGAGATTAAGAAACAGATGAGTATGGTCGATACTACCCCAGACAAAATTCAGGTTCGTGATTTGAACTTCTATTACGGTAAGTTCCATGCCCTGAAAAACATCAATCTGGATATCGCTAAGAACCAGGTTACCGCATTCATTGGCCCGTCAGGCTGTGGCAAATCCACCCTGCTGCGTACATTCAACAAAATGTACTCGCTCTATCCAGAGCAGCGTGCTGAAGGTGAAATCCTGCTGGATGGGGAAAATATTCTCACTCAGAGCCAGGATATCGCCCTGCTACGTGCCAAAGTGGGCATGGTATTCCAGAAGCCTACGCCATTCCCAATGTCGATTTACGACAACATCGCGTTCGGCGTGCGCCTGTTTGAAAAGCTGTCACGCAGCGACATGGACGAGCGTGTGCAGTGGGCTTTGACCAAAGCCGCATTGTGGAATGAAACCAAAGATAAATTACACCAGAGCGGATACAGTCTCTCCGGTGGCCAGCAGCAGCGTCTGTGCATTGCGCGTGGTATCGCGATTCGCCCGGAAGTGTTGTTGCTTGATGAACCGTGTTCAGCGCTCGACCCAATCTCGACCGGTCGTATTGAAGAGCTGATCACTGAGCTGAAAGAAGATTACACCGTGGTGATCGTTACCCACAACATGCAGCAGGCGGCGCGTTGTTCAGATCACACAGCGTTTATGTACCTGGGTGAGCTGATTGAATTTAGCGAAACCGACACGCTGTTTACCACACCAGCTAAAAAGCAAACCGAAGATTACATTACTGGCCGCTACGGCTGATCCGGGAGAACAAAATGGATAGCCTTAACCTCAACAAACACATTTCCGGCCAGTTTAACGCCGAGCTGGAATATATCCGCACTCAGGTGATGACCATGGGTGGGCTGGTGGAGCAACAGCTTTCTGATGCGATAACCGCCATGCACAATCAAGATGGCGAGTTGGCAAAGCGCGTTATCGAAGGCGACCAGAAAGTTAACATGATGGAAGTGGCAATCGATGAAGCCTGCGTGCGCATCATCGCTAAACGCCAGCCAACCGCCAGCGACCTGCGCCTGGTGATGGCTATCATCAAAACGATTTCCGAGCTGGAGCGTATCGGTGATGTCGCGGATAAAATCTGCCGCACGGCGCTGGAGAAATTCTCCCACCAGCACCAACCGCTGCTGGTAAGCCTCGAGTCATTAGGCCGCCACACCGTGCAAATGCTGCATGACGTACTCGATGCGTTTGCGCGTATGGATCTCGACGAAGCGGTGCGTATTTATCGCGAAGATAAGAAAGTTGACCAGGAATATGAAGGCATCGTGCGCCAGTTGATGACCTATATGATGGAAGACTCGCGCACCATTCCAAGCGTGCTGACCGCACTATTCTGCGCTCGTTCTATCGAGCGTATCGGCGACCGTTGCCAGAATATCTGCGAGTTTATTTTCTACTTCGTTAAAGGGCAGGACTTCCGTCATGTCGGCGGCGATGAGCTGGATAAACTGCTGGCGGGTAAAGACCCGAAAGAGTGATAAAAAAGAGTTATAAAAAAACGCCAGCGAATCGCTGGCGTTTTTATTGGTGCATCGTTCAACGGTTAGCGAACGATAATGCCTAACAAAATACCCAGCGCACCAAAGTCAGCATCGCTGAACGTGGTGTTAGCAAAGCCGATATCGCCCAGCACTGGCAGCAGGAACACTGGTAGGAAGGTGATCAGCAAGCCCTGCGCAAACGCTCCCAGAATCGCCCCACGACGCCCGCCAGTTGCATTACCGAATACACCTGCCGCAGCACCCACGAAGAAGTGTGGAACCACACCTGGAATAATCACTGTCATATTCAGCAGATATAACGCGAACATACCGATTAAACCTGCCGCAAAGCTACTCAGGAAGCCGACCAATACCGCATTAGGTGCGTAAGGGAAAACGACCGGGCAGTCGAGCGCAGGCTTCGCGTTCGGCACCAGTTTGTCGGAAATCCCTTTAAACGCCGGAACGATCTCCGCAATCACCATGCGCACACCTTGCAGAATGATGTACACACCAGCCGCGAAGGTGATGGATTGCATGATAGAGAACATGAACCAGTTCTTACCGCCGCTCAGCTCTTTCACCACATCTGCGCCAGCAAACAGGCAGGTCACCAGGAAGATAATGCTCATGGTAAAGGAGATGGCTACCGGTGTGTCGCGCAAGAACAGCAGACTTTTCGGCACATTCATGTCTTCAGTCGAGTGTTCTTTATTACCAAATTTGCTGCCGATAAACCCGGCCAACACGTAAGACAATGTTGAGAAGTGGCCGATTGCGACGTCGTCAGAACCGGTGACTTTCTTCATGTAAGGGTGCGCAATGGCCGGGAAGAACACCATCGCCACGCCAACCACCAGAGAGCCTACAGCGATTAACGTAACACCGCTCATACCAGCCGTTGCCAGAATCACCGCCACCATCATCGACATAAATAACGTGTGATGACCTGTCAGGAAGATGAATTTCCACGGCGTGAAACGGGCAATCAGGATGTTGATAACCATGGCGAAGAACATGATCATCGCCATCTCTTTACCGAAGCTTTTCTGTGCAACGGAAACAATGGCTTCGTTGTTCGGCACGACACCCTGAATACCAAAGGCGTGCTGGAAAATGTTCGCAAAATCACCCAGCGACGACACAACCAAACCTGCACCAGCACCTAAAATCACAAAACCCATAATGGTTTTGACTGTGCCTTTAATACATTCTGTGACCGGTTTTTTCTGTGCAATCAAACCAATCAGGGCGATCAAACCGACCAGCACCGCTGGTTCGGAAAGTACATCGCTCATCAAAAAACGAAAGAAATCCATATCGACCCCTACTTACAGTGCGCCTAACTCGGTTAATGCCACGGACAAACGTTCTTTCATGGCTTTCTTATCGATCATGTTATCCAGTGCGACGATTTTTCCGCCGACAGACTGCGCGACTAACTGCTCAGCGATGTCTTTGGTACCTACAAAAATATCGCTCGGCGTACCTTTGGCTGAACCAAGATCAACATGGTCAACATCCGCACTGACACCCAGATCTTTCAGGATGGTTTTAATGCTCATTTCCATCATCAGGCTGGTGCCTAAACCGTTACCGCAAACTACTGTAATTTTCATAATTGTTCCCCTGGGTAATTAATAGCGCGCAATGACGGACAAAATGTCCTGCGTTGTTTTGGCCGTCAAAATGGCCTGAATGTCTTGTTCGTTATCGAATAATTGGGCGAGTTGAGAAATCGCTTCAATGTGGCTGGTGCTGTCGGTTGCGGCCAGCACAATCAACAGTTTTACCGGGTCGTTTTCATCGGCATCAAAATTCACGCCTGAGGTAATCAGCGTCAGCGCCAGTGCCAGTTTATTAGCACCTTCTTCTGGTCGTGCGTGTGGCATCGCAATGCCGGGGCCGACTACATAGTACGGGCCGATGGCTTCATGAGAGCGGTAGATTGCATCGACATAACGAGGCTCGATCGAACCATTTTCAATCAATGGCTGACATGAAATTGCCACGGCATCGCGCCAGTCTTTAGCCTGCTCGACGACCTGAATGACCTCTGTCGTTAATAGATTCTTTAACATGCGACTGATAACTCCCGATGATAATTAACAGGAGGGTAGATTTTTTGCTCACACATTAATGTGATGGTTGTCTCATTTGATAGCGCTACCTGATAGCGCTATCAAGGATTGTGATAGCGCTATCATTTCTCCCTGGTCCGTCTTTGGCTATATCGAGTTCCTGCATATACAATGCGTGAGAGTTTTTGCTAACGTGATCAATGGTCTGACGAACAGACGGTGAAATAAGAATAATGAAAACAGTTAGTTGTATTAGCTCGGGGAGCCAGAATGGAAAAGCCGCGTAAGCGCCGAGGTACCGGGCGAGTCACACTGCAAGAAGTTGCCAATTATGCGGGCGTCGGAACTATGACCGTTTCCCGGGCGTTAAGAACCCCGGAACAGGTCTCTGACAAACTGCGAGAGAAGATTGAGCAGGCAGTGGAGGAGTTGGGTTATATCCCCAATCGGGCTGCGGGAGCACTGGCTTCCGGCCATAGCGATACGGTCGCCGTTCTGATTCCTTCTTTAACCGACAAAGCCAGTTCGCGCTTTATGCAGTCGCTACAGCAGGTGCTAAATAAAAATGAATTTCAGCTCCTGCTAGGCTGCCACGAACATAATCAGCATAAAGAAGCTGAAATATTAATGACGTTGCTGCAAAGCAACCCGGCCGCGTTGGTGATTTTTGGCTCGCAGCTGGCGGAAAAAACCTATCAGATTCTCGAAAGAACAAACATTCCGACGATAAACGTTGTGGGTTCCTCGTTTAACCAGGCGAAGATTTCCCTCGAAACGGCATTTTTTGAGGCGGCGCATAAGCTGACCGAACACTTACTGGATCAAGGTTACAAAAATATCGGTTTTATCGGCGCGCACATGGATAACCGCCTGCAACGCCAGCAGCTGAATGGCTGGCATAAAGCGATGCTCAGTCGCTACCAAAACTCCGATCAAGTGATTACCACTCCGGAAGCAGCCAGCCTGCAATTCGGGCGTTATGCATTGACCGAAATACTGCAACGCCAGCCGGAACTCGATGCGGTTATTTGCAGTCATGAAGAAATTGCCCTTGGGATTATGTTTGAGTGCCAGCGCCGCTTGCTAAAAATTCCAGGTAACATTGCGGTCGCTTGTCTCGATGGTTCAGACAGTTGCGATCAAACGCACCCTACGCTGACTTCCATACGTATAGATTATAAAAAAATGGGAAAAGAGGCGGGTAAGATGCTGATTGAGTTACTTAATAACAATGATGACGAGTTAGATGAATCGCGCGTTGAGCTATTCAGTTACCAGATTGAATTACGGCAAAGTACCTGAGTCATTGGGCGGATAAGCTTGCGCCATCCGCCAGTTTCGTTAGCCCGTAATATCCCAACCCCGTGCACGCCACAACTCCGGCAACTGCGCTAGATCGGTAAAGGTTGTCACTTTTGGGTGGTCAATCGGCTTGTTATGCGGGTCGGCGCAGAAATAGAAAACTTCCATGCCTGCGGCAATACCTGATTGTGCACCGGCCATTGAATCATCCACCAGCACGCAATTTTTCACATCAACATGCATGGCGTCGGCGGCGTGGAACATCAGCGCCGGGTCCGGTTTCCACGTCTGAATATCGTAGCCGCTAAACAGTTTGTCCGGGAAATGGTGGAGCATGTCGGTTTTGCCCAGTGACTGATGCATCTTGCTGACCGGGCCGTTGGAAACGATACACATCGGCACCTTGATTTGCTCGACTAACGCTGCCGCACCTTCAATCTCCACCAGCTCGCTGTCGAATAGCCGTGAAACTTCGGCACGATAAATCGGCTCCAACTCCTCTTTTGGCAAGCTCACTCCATGTTGGGCATTTATCGTGTCGATTATCTCGTAGAGCTTGATCCCCTTAAAGGTCTTATGAACCTCCTCGAGCGCAAGCTCGATGCCGTATTGCGCAAACATATGTACGTAGGCTTTGGAGCAAATAACCTCACTATCAACCAGCGTGCCATCGCAGTCGAAGAACACCGCATCTATCCGGGACATACCGCTTCCTTTTATTAAAGTGAACATGCATCTTACCCAATTTGCGCAATTTTTGCGGCACGCAATCGTTGCCGTATAAGAAAATTCAATGAAAAAAAATCTGTGTTGGTCATCATGTTTTGTAATTTTTGGTATACGATAGCGACGGATTTTCCCTCTCAATGTTCGGAATCAAGACTAATGAGCCAACCACAATCTACTCCGGCCGTAAATCCGGGGCTGCTCGAGCGCGTGTTTAAACTGCGCGAACACGGCACCACGGCCCGCACTGAAGTGATCGCCGGTCTTACGACCTTTCTGACGATGGTGTATATCGTTTTCGTCAACCCGCAGATCCTTGGCGCCGCTGGTATGGATACCCAGGCCGTTTTTGTCACCACCTGTTTGATTGCCGCATTAGGTAGCATCCTGATGGGTATTTTCGCCAACCTGCCAGTCGCACTGGCGCCGGCCATGGGCCTGAATGCGTTCTTCGCCTTCGTGGTGGTTGGCGCGATGGGGATCTCCTGGCAAATCGGGATGGGCGCCATTTTCTGGGGTGCTGTAGGTTTGCTGTTGCTGACCATTTTCCGCGTGCGTTACTGGATGATTGCTAATATTCCTGTGAGCTTGCGCATCGGTATCACCAGCGGTATTGGGCTGTTCATCGGAATGATGGGCCTGAAAAACGCCGGCATTATCGTGGCGAACAAAGACACCCTGGTGACCATTGGTAACCTGACTTCGCACAGCGTACTGCTGGGCGCGCTGGGCTTCTTTATCATCGCTATTCTGGCATCACGCAACATTCACGCTGCGGTACTGGTTTCCATTGTTGTGACCACGCTGCTGGGCTGGATGATGGGCGATGTTCAATACCACGGTATTGTTTCCGCACCACCAAGCGTGTTGTCTGTTGTTGGCCAGGTTGATTTAGCCGGTTCCCTGAACATTGGTCTGGCGGGCGTGATCTTCTCCTTTATGCTGGTTAACCTGTTTGACTCATCCGGCACGCTGATTGGCGTGACAGATAAAGCAGGGCTTGCCGACGAAAAAGGGAAATTCCCACGCATGAAGCAAGCGCTGTACGTTGATAGCGTTTCATCTGTTGCAGGTGCGTTTATCGGGACTTCTTCCGTTACCGCGTATATCGAAAGTTCTTCTGGCGTGTCTGTTGGCGGGCGTACTGGCCTGACGGCAGTGATCGTCGGTTTGCTGTTCTTGCTGGTTATCTTCCTGTCACCACTGGCGGGCATGGTCCCGGCATATGCAGCAGCAGGTGCTCTGATTTACGTTGGCGTTTTGATGACTTCCAGCCTTTCGCGCGTGAAATGGGATGACCTGACAGAAGCGGTTCCGGCGTTTATTACCGCGGTAATGATGCCATTTAGCTTCTCAATCACCGAAGGCATCGCACTGGGTTTCATCTCTTATTGCGTGATGAAACTCGGTACAGGTCGCTGGCGTGAAATCAGCCCGTGCGTGATTGTTGTAGCGCTGATGTTTGTGCTGAAGATCGTGTTTATCGACGCACACTAATACCCGTCATACTTCAAGTTGCAGGTGCGCGGCCTGGCCGCCTTCCTGCAACTCGAATTATTTTGGGTATTGGATGTACTATAAAATAGCCAGTTATTGCGACTGGCTATGATTCTCTCTGCGATACCTGCCCGGCGGCTGGTGGAATGTGCGGGTAAATATCCGCGTAAACGTCTGCTGCGAATCAAAGCCATACTTCAAACTAATGTCGTAAACCTTGTTATCGGTGTCGCGTAAATCACGTGCTGCCAGCAACAATTTGCGGTCACGAATATATCTTCCCAGACTCTCGCCTTTGTACTGCATAAACAACCGCTGCAAGTGCCACTTCGAATAACCCGCATGTAAGGCAATATCATCAATGCGTAATGGTTGATGCAGATTGTCGTCAATCCACTGAACAATAGTGTCTATAACTTGGGCTGAAATTGTCATTTATCCCCCTGCGCGGTTTGCTTACATGGCACCAGCAGATTCCCACCAGGCGCTAAATTGTTGGGCGTTGTCGTTTACCAACACAGGCTCACCCTGTTTTGGTGTTAACAGGCGAAAATCTTTATTAGCGCTGGCTGCAGCGAGGCTTTTGTATGGCGCATCCCAGGTATGTTTAGCTAGTACAAAACGACCCGCATGGCCAGGAAGTACAGCGCGTGCATTCAAATCAACGGCAGCCTGCGCTGTTTCGTTCGGCATCATATGAATATTGTTCCAGTCTTCGTCGTACTGGCCGTTTTCCATGATGGCAAGATCAACTGAACCAAACTGTTCGCCGATAGCTTTGAAATGCGGCCCGTAGCCGGTATCGCCGCTGTAATAGACTTTATGGTCATTGGTTACGAACATAAAACTCGCCCATAAAGTCTGGTTGCTTTTCAGGCTACGGCCTGAGAAGTGGCGAGCGGGTAGAACATGTACGGTCAGCTCATTCGAGACTTTTACCGCCTGGTTCCAGTCTTTTTCTTGAATAATGTCGCTATTTACGCCCCAGTAACGCAGATGCGAACCCACACCCAGTGGCGTAATCACCTGGCGGATTTTCGGTTTCAGCGCTTTGATGGTCGCGTAATCCAGATGATCGTAATGGTCATGGGAAATAATCAGCAGATCGATCACTGGCATCGACTCTGCCGTCCACGGGTAATCGCCGGGAAACGCTTTATTCAGAAATGAAAAGGGTGCCGCGTAACTACTGAATACCGGATCGATAAGAATGCGTTTGCCAGCCAGTTGGATGTACCACGAGGAGTGGCCGAGCCAGACCATCGTGTCTTGATCCAGCGGCAGGTTTGCCAAATCGGTTTTAACTAATGGCAAAGGCTGCTGTGGGCGGGCATTTTCAATTTTGCTGGTTAAAAACTCCCACATCGCTGCCAGCTTACTTTTCTTGCCGGTATAGCCTTCGGTAGGAACCTGGTTACGAAATTGCCCATCAACGTAATGGGCTGAACGCTCAACTAAACTTAAACCTTCCCCCTGCGGAGCCTGGCCAAACCCGGCATTCAGGACAAAAGGCAAACTGGCTGCTGTTGCAATCAACATAATTATTACCGCACATAAGGAGAGACGTTTCATATCCAGGCCCGCATATTCCGTACCATCCATTGGTACGGTGCAATTAAATTTGATAATGAGTGAGTAAGCACTCATTATAGATGGGGTGTGATAACCGTCAAGATCATTTTCAATCGCTGACATTGCGCGTTGCAGTGCTGTAGCTTGCGTGATTCAATTTGTGTTTTGGTGTGAATGAGGAAAAACGTTGTGGCTCGTCCGAAGAGTGAAGATAAGAAACTAGCGATACTGGAAGCGGCGACCATCGCTATTGGCCAGGCGGGGATCGTTGCGTCTACTGCGCAGATTGCTCGTGCTGCTGGTGTGGCAGAAGGCACACTGTTTCGCTATTTTGCCACGAAGGACGATTTGCTCAACGAGCTGTACCTGCATTTGAAACAGGGCTTACTATTTTCGATGCAAGAGAATCTCGACCGCACACTGAAAGACCCGAAAGAATATACCCGTTATATCTGGAACAGTTATATCGACTGGGCAATCCGAAACTCGCAAGCCCATCGCGCGATTCGTCAATTAGCGGTGAGCGATAAGATAGGCGAAGAAACCAAGCAGAAAGTGGCGGAGATGTTCCCGGAAATGCACGAGATCTGCTCGCAGTCGATATTAAAGGCTTTCCAGAATGGCCCTTACCGAGCCTTTAGCGACGCGATGTTTTCTTCACTGGCAGAAACGACGATGGAGTTCGCCAGCCGCGAACCGGAACGTGCTGGCGATTATAAGGCATTGGGGTTTGAGTCTATGTGGCGCGCCTTAGCAAACTAGCTTTTAACCCGCTGAATATAATCACCAAAAGCGGCCAATTGCCCAGCCAGATGGTCGAGCGTGCTTTGATCGACCACTTCACCTGTTTGCGTATCGACTTTATTCTGAATCACGCCGCCCATAAATTCTGGCTTGTTCATCACCATTGCGTCGAGGAACACCAGAATCTGGCGCAGATGGTACTGACAACGTGCGCCGCCAATGGTGCCCATTGAACTGGTTTGAATCAGCACAGGCTTTCCCGCCAGAGGCTGCTCAGGCAAACGAGATAGCCAGTCGATGGCATTCTTCAGCCCGCCCGGTACCGAGTAGTTATATTCCGGAGTGACAATCACCACACCGTCAGCGGCGCGAATTTGTTCAGCAATCGCTTCCACCGTTGATGGGAAACCCTCTTCTTGCTGCACATCGGCGTCATACAGAGGAATGTCTTTAATTGACGGCAACGCATCGATGCTCATTCCCGCAGGAGCGATTCCTGGCAAAGTACGAGCAACCATGGCATTGAATGAGCCATGACGCAGGCTACCTAATAACGTGACTATCTTTAACGTGTCGGACATGAAGACTCCTTGGTGTCAGTACGTTCGGAAACGATCAGTTTTGATATAACACTTTTTCTGACGACATGCTGGTTAAGCGAATAATGCTGCCATTGGGATCGCGATAGCGGGATTTTACATCTCCCAGACTATGCCAGTTCTGCGGAGCTTCAAATTCCCACAAACTGAGTTTTTCAATGGCTGGTGACACTACGCATCCCCAGATTAATAGTCCTTCCACATCGCTGATCGCTTCAATTTCTGATTGGTCGCTAGCGCGTATTCGCCCAGCACCTGGCAGAAGCTGCAAACTTTCTTCGCGGCCTGTCAGTTTAAAAGTGCTTTGATGCAATGTGCGTAGCTGTGCGCGGGCTTCATCGGGGTTTTTTTGATTGTTTATCCAGATGGATTCATTACTGCGAAAAGTGGAGCCTGAAGCGACAGAGGGGAGATGGCCAAAAGACTGATTAATCTCAATATCTAATCCACAGCGGCCTTCGGTTGTTATCAGAACAGCGACATTGTTTCCGGCATAGGCAATGCTGAAGTCCATCAATGAGGGATCGGCAAAGTGTGGGCGTCCAGCAGCAGTGGCGACGATTCTCGGTAGTTGTTGAATGCCATAAAGCATATGCAGCAATTCAGCTAGCAGGCTACGAGAGGCTAAATACCGTGTTCGGCGGTGCTCGGGCATTTGCAGAGCTTCAGCCTGGCACTCTTTATTCAGTCGGCTGGAAAAGGGTTTTTTCTGGTTGATCGTCCATCTTGCGAAGTGCGTTGCCATTTGTCTCTCCTTGATAATGGACACTGTACTTAGCTATCGATTGTAGGTTTTTTAAAGCGGAAACGCACGGACAGGTGTGTGTAAAAAAGCGTCAATAGATCAACCCTATGAATACTTAGCTTTTAATACACCAGACAAAAGGGCAAAAAAAATCCCGCAATACTGGATATATTGCGGGATGAGTAAAAAGTGAGCGCACGCTTACTTTTTAGATTACTTACCGATACAGAAGCTGGAGAAGATGCGACCAAGCAAATCGTCAGAGGTAAATTCACCGGTGATTTCACTCAGGCTCTGCTGAGAAAGGCGCAGCTCTTCAGCCAGTAACTCCCCGGCCCAGGCGCCCAGAAGTTGCGCTTTGCCTTGCTGCAGATGGGTTGCCGCTTGTTCGAGCGCCTGCAAGTGGCGACGACGCGCCAGGAAGCCGCCTTCCATATTGGTTTCAAAACCCATGCTCTGTTTTAGATGATCGCGCAGCACATCTACGCCTTCACCGGTACGTGCAGACAGGCGCACAAGTGAGTGACCATTCACATCGCTCAGGCCCAGCGTTTCGCCGGTGACGTCCGCTTTGTTACGCACAACTGTAATTGGCAAACGTGCTGGCAGGCGCGCAATAAAGTCTGGCCAAATATCTGTAGGGTCTGTGGCACCGGTGGTGGTTCCATCAACCATAAACAGCACGCGGTCTGCTTGTTCGATCTCATTCCACGCACGTTCGATACCGATACGCTCAACTTCGTCGCTTGCTTCGCGAAGTCCTGCGGTATCGATGATATGCAGCGGCATACCGTCGATATGGATATGTTCACGCAAGACATCGCGGGTTGTTCCGGCAATATCCGTCACAATTGCCGCTTCGCGACCAGCAAGGGCGTTCAGCAGGCTCGATTTCCCGGCGTTTGGACGGCCGGCAATCACCACCTTCATCCCTTCGCGCAGCAGACTCCCCTGGCGCGCTTCGGCACGCACAGCGTCCAGATCGTCAATAACCTGGTTCAGCTGCGCTTCAATTTTGCCATCAGAGAGGAAATCGATCTCTTCATCCGGGAAATCAATCGCCGCTTCTACGTAAATGCGTAGATGAGTCAGCGCTTCGACCAAATGATTAACCCGTGCAGAGAAAGCACCCTGCAAAGAGTTTAAGGCTGAGCGAGCTGCTTGTTCTGAACTGGCATCAATCAGGTCAGCAATCGCTTCAGCCTGAGCCAAATCCAGCTTGTCATTCAGGAATGCACGCTCGGAGAACTCACCAGGTCTTGCGATACGCAGCCCTGGGAGCGCCAGGATGCGTTTTAACAGCAAGTCGAGGATAACCGGACCACCGTGCCCCTGAAATTCCAACACGTCTTCACCTGTGAAGGAATTTGGCCCAGGGAACCATAGCGCGATACCTTGATCGAGCACGCTGCCGTCCGCATCACGGAATGGCAGGTAATCGGCATAGCGTGGCTTGGGGAGTTTACCCAGAATCGCTTGCGCGACTTCACGAGCTTGCAGGCCTGAGACGCGCAGGATACCGACTCCACCACGTCCCGGCGGAGTCGCCTGGGCAACGATTGTGTCGTTATGGCTCATAATTTTCCCTTTCGAGATGGCTGGTGGATGACGCTTCGCTTATCCACCCTACAAAATAAAAAAGGCGGTCTATTGACCGCCTTTCGTAAGCTTCTAGCTAATTGTTATCAGGTCTTTTTCTTATCGCGGCTGTGTAAGCCACGTTTCTCAAGACCGCGATAAATCAGCTGCTGCTGGATGATGGTCACTGTGTTACTGACGATATAGTACAGTACCAGGCCTGACGGGAACCACAGGAAGAACACCGTGAAGATGACCGGCATAAAGGTCATGATCTTCTGCTGCATCGGGTCGGTCACAGTGGTCGGCGACATCTTCTGAATGAAGAACATCGTCAAGCCCATCAGGATCGGCAGGATGTAGTACGGGTCTTGTGCAGACAAGTCATGAATCCACAGTGCGAACGGCGCATGGCGCAGCTCCACAGAACCCATCAGCATGTAGTACAACGCCAGGAAGATTGGCATCTGGATAACCAGCGGGAGACAACCACCCAACGGGTTAACTTTCTCAGCTTTATACAACGCCATCATTTCTTGGCTCTGGCGCTGCTTATCGTCACCAATACGTTCACGCATGGCGGCCAGTTTCGGCTGCAACATACGCATTTTCGCCATGGAGGTGTACTGCGCTTTAGTCAGCGGGTACATGATGCCACGAACGATAAAGGTGATAACGATAATGGAGAAGCCCCAGTTACCGATGAAGCTGTGCAGGAATTTCAACAGCTTGAACAGCGGCTGAGAAATAAACCACAACCAACCATAATCCACTGTCAGGTCAAGGTGTGGCGCAACGGCTGCCATTTTGTCCTGAATTTCCGGGCCGACCCACAGGGTGCTACCCAGTTTAGCGGTCTGACCTGGCTGAACCAGTTGTGGAGCGGATTTATAACCAATCGCTGCCACATCGTTGTTCAGTTTGGTGGTATAGAAGTTGTTGGTACCCTGATTATTTGGAACCCACGCTGTTGCGAAATACTGCTGCAACATCGCAACCCAACCATTGCTGGCGTTAACGTTCAGGTTTTCACCATCAGCGATTTTATCGAATTTATATTTTTCGTATTTCGCATCTGGAGTCGAGTACGCAGCACCACGGAAGGTATGCAACGCAAAGTTGTTGCTTCCTGTATCGCGGTGAGTCGGCAGATTGATGGACTGCTTCAACTGACCAAAAGTAGCCAGCTCCAGCGGTTTCTCACCGGCGTTCTTCACATCGTAATTCACGCTTACCGCGAACTCGCCGCGTTTCAGGGTGAAAGATTTAGTGAAGGTATTGCCCGCCGCATCGGTATACGTCATTGGGATAACGATTTCGTTCTGGCCCTCTGGCAGCACGAAAGTATCGCTAGCAACGTTATACAGAGGACGCTCACCGTTAGCCGGGTTATCCGGGCCATCGCGACCGGTCAGGCCACTTTGTGCCTGGTAGACAAACTCTGGCGTAGTTTCCAGTAACTGGAACGGCTCATTAGATTTGAGCTCTTTCGGGTAGGTCAATAACAGCGCCTGCTCAACATCACCACCACGGGTGTTGATGGAAAGCTCAAGAACGTCAGTTTTAACCGTGATGATTTTACCCTGGCCACTGGTCGGCACACCCTGGTTTGCGGCGTTACCTGCTGCGGAGGTCGTAGTCTGCGTGGTCTGTTGCACCTGAGGTTGTGGAGCGTGGTCCTGCTCCCAGGCTTGCCAGATCATGAAAGACACGAACAACAAAGCGATGAGAAAGAGATTGCGTTGCGAATCCATCGTTAGTGTTCTCTGGTATCAAAAGGTCCAGGTGGGACGGGATCGTCTCCACCGGGGTTCAAAGGGTGGCATTTTAATACGCGTTTCACTGTCAACCAACTGCCTTTTAACACCCCAAACCTGCGCAATGCCTCAATTCCGTAGTGAGAACAGGTAGGAGTGAAACGGCAATGCGGCCCGAGAAGCGGACTTATCAGGCGCTGATAGACCCTAATCAGGCCTATCAGGAGCCGGGAGAAAGGCGACAATGACGGCGCCATAACTTTTCCAATGCTTCCGATAAAGCCCGGTTATCCAGGTCTGCAACCCCTTTCTTAGCCACTACCACGAAATCCATTGGCGGGAGTTCGTGCTGACGCAAACGGAAACTCTCACGCGTCAGACGTTTAATCCGATTGCGTTCGTGTGCACGTTTAACGTTTTTCTTAGCGACTGTAAGACCGATGCGGGGATGCCCCAGCGAATTTAGGCGGCCGAGGATGGTGATTTGCGGCGTGCCAGCCCGTTGAGGCTGCTGGAAGACGAAAGTGAAATGAGTGGGAGTTAACAAGCGTAACTCCCTGGGAAATGCGAGCTTAACCACTCAGGGGTTAGCTTTTATTACTTAGAAACGGTCAGACGGGAACGGCCTTTAGCACGACGACGTGCCAAAACCTGACGACCATTTTTAGTTGCCATACGAGCACGGAAACCGTGTGAACGGTTACGCTTCAGTACGGACGGTTGAAAAGTGCGTTTCATGGCGATTTCTACCTAAACTTGGATAAATTTCACTGGGTTAGCGAAGAGCCTTGCATAAACTGCAAACGACTTACGCCTCAGTGTGGCTGATTAAAGAGGCCGGATTGTAATAATTGTACACTCCGGAGTCAATTCTCTTTCCTTATTCCCGTGCCTTAATTCGCTTTTTGACCCCTAAAAAGACCAGGATCTGACCAAAATAAAGCCGTGGTGACACGCGACGGGTGGGGAATTATACGGCGTCCCCATTAAAGCGCAAGGATCGACTGGGATCTTCCTTAGATCAGATAAGTCGATTTTGTGCACTAGTCATTAAATTTTCCAATATAGGAAGGTAAAGCGCTGCGCGTCTGACAGGATCGTTTACACTTAGACTCCACAAAACAGCCCTGTGGATAAATCGGGAAGAAACTGTGAGAAACAGAAGATCTCTGGCGTACTTTAGGCTATGATCCGCGGTCCCGATCGTGATCCTTTAGCGTTCACCCTGGGGTAAACCGCAGATAGCGGTTCGCACGCTTCCCGTACCGGGGTTCCGATGAGGAAGAGTCGGCGTGTGTCAACAATCATGAATATAAACTTTCAGTCTTCGTCATTTTATCGACTTTGTTCGAGTGGAGTCCGCCGTGTCACTTTCGCTTTGGCAGCAGTGTCTTGCCCGATTGCAGGATGAGTTACCAGCCACAGAATTCAGTATGTGGATACGCCCCCTACAGGCGGAACTGAGCGATAACACGCTGGCCCTGTATGCGCCAAACCGTTTTGTTCTCGACTGGGTGAGAGATAAGTACCTCAATAACATCAATGGCTTGCTCAATGATTTTTGTGGCACTGATGCACCCGTATTGCGTTTTGAAGTAGGCAGCAAACCGGTCAGCCAAACGCTGAATCAGCAGACTGTTACTACTGCTCCAGCGCATGTACACATCGCACGCCCTACTACTCATCTTCGCCCAAGCTGGGATAACTCTCCGGCTCCGGCTGAACACTCCTATCGCTCTAACGTTAATGTAAAACATACTTTCGATAACTTCGTTGAAGGTAAGTCGAACCAACTGGCACGCGCGGCAGCACGACAGGTGGCAGACAACCCTGGTGGCGCTTACAACCCTTTATTCCTTTATGGCGGCACCGGTCTGGGTAAAACGCACCTTTTGCATGCTGTTGGCAACGGTATTATTGCGCGCAAACCGAATGCAAAAGTGGTGTACATGCACTCTGAACGTTTCGTTCAGGACATGGTAAAAGCACTGCAAAATAACGCTATTGAAGAGTTCAAACGTTACTACCGTTCTGTTGATGCACTGCTGATTGATGACATTCAATTCTTTGCTAATAAAGAACGTTCACAAGAAGAATTCTTCCACACCTTCAACGCCCTGCTTGAAGGCAACCAACAGATCATTCTGACTTCGGATCGTTATCCAAAAGAGATCAACGGTGTTGAAGATCGTTTGAAATCTCGCTTCGGTTGGGGGCTCACGGTTGCGATTGAGCCACCGGAACTGGAAACGCGTGTTGCGATCCTGATGAAAAAAGCAGACGAGAACGATATCCGTCTGCCTGGTGAAGTGGCCTTCTTTATTGCTAAGCGTTTACGTTCAAACGTGCGTGAGCTTGAAGGGGCATTGAACCGTGTTATCGCTAACGCCAACTTTACTGGCCGGGCGATTACTATCGACTTCGTGCGTGAAGCGCTGCGCGATCTGCTGGCGCTGCAAGAGAAGCTTGTCACCATCGACAATATTCAGAAGACGGTGGCAGAGTACTATAAAATAAAGATTGCTGACCTGTTGTCCAAGCGTCGTTCCCGCTCTGTTGCCCGTCCACGCCAAATGGCAATGGCTCTGGCGAAGGAACTGACTAACCATAGCTTGCCAGAAATCGGCGATGCCTTTGGTGGCCGCGACCATACTACGGTTCTGCACGCCTGCCGTAAGATTGAGCAGTTGCGTGAAGAAAGCCACGACATCAAAGAAGATTTCTCTAACCTAATCAGAACATTATCTTCGTGACGCTATGAAATTTACCGTTGAACGTGAAACTTTATTAAAACCGCTGCAACAGGTGAGTGGCCCGTTAGGTGGCCGTCCGACGTTACCGATTCTCGGCAACCTGCTGTTGCAAGTCGCGGAAGGAACTCTTTCATTAACAGGTACTGACCTGGAAATGGAGATGGTGGCGCGTGTCGCGTTGGTGCAACCGCATGAGCCGGGTGCCACAACGGTTCCAGCACGTAAATTTTTTGATATCTGCCGTGGTTTGCCGGAAGGTGCAGAAATAGCTGTTACGCTTGAGGGCGACCGCATGTTGGTGCGCTCCGGGCGTAGCCGTTTCTCGCTCTCCACGCTACCTGCTGCTGATTTCCCGAACCTGGACGACTGGCAGAGCGAAGTAGAATTCACGCTCCCACAAGCGACCATGAAACGCCTGATTGAAGCCACGCAGTTTTCTATGGCGCATCAGGACGTTCGTTACTATTTGAACGGCATGTTGTTTGAAACCGAAGGTGAAGAATTGCGCACCGTGGCGACCGATGGTCACCGCCTGGCTGTGTGTTCAATGCCGGTCGGTCAGTCTCTGCCAAACCATTCGGTGATCGTGCCGCGTAAAGGCGTGATTGAACTGATGCGTATGCTGGACGGCGGTGATTCACCGCTGCGCATACAAATTGGCAGCAACAACATCCGCGCTCACGTCGGCGACTTTATCTTCACGTCTAAGCTGGTTGATGGCCGTTTCCCGGATTATCGTCGTGTATTGCCGAAGAACCCGGATAAACATCTCGATGCCAGCTGTGATTTGCTGAAACAGGCGTTTTCACGTGCAGCGATTCTCTCGAACGAGAAATTCCGTGGTGTTCGTCTGCAAGTGATTGCCAATCAGTTGAAAATCACCGCTAACAACCCGGAACAGGAAGAAGCTGAAGAAATTCTCGACGTCACGTATGACGGCACAGATATGGAAATCGGCTTTAACGTCAGTTACGTGCTGGATGTTCTGAATGCACTCAAATGCGAGAACGTGCGCATTTTGCTGACTGACTCTGTTTCCAGCGTGCAGATTGAAGATGCAGCTTCTCAGGCGGCGGCCTACGTCGTCATGCCAATGCGTCTTTAGTATCGGGCTATCTTACTTGTTAATCTGGTTCCGGGCAGTGCTCACAATCCTCACGTACTTCAGTACGCTCCGGTTGTTGCGCGCTGGCCGTAATCAGACTAACTGCGCCGATAACGCCCTGGTTGTGAGTTAAATATGTCGCTGTCGCGTTTGTTGATTAAAGACTTTCGAAATATCGAAGATGCGGATCTGGCTCTGTCTCCAGGGTTTAATTTCCTGGTCGGGGCCAACGGAAGTGGCAAAACCAGCGTGCTTGAGGCGATTTATACCCTCGGACACGGTCGCGCTTTTCGCAGTCTGAAAATTGAGCGCGTCATTCGCCATGAAACTGAATCCTTTGTACTGCATGGGCGTATACAGAACGGCGAGCGGGAAACCTCTGTTGGCCTGACCAAAGACCGTGCAGGCGACAGCAAAGTGCGTATCGATGGCAGCGACGGCCACAAAGTGGCTGAACTTGCGCTGTTGATGCCAATGCAACTTATCACTCCTGAAGGGTTTACATTGCTTAACGGTGGTCCCAAATACCGTAGAGCTTTCCTCGATTGGGGATGTTTCCATAACGAACCAGGATTTTTTGTCGCCTGGAGCAATCTTAAGCGCCTGCTAAAACAACGCAACGCTGCGCTGCGCCAGGTAACGCGTTATGCGCAATTGCGGCCATGGGATCAAGAACTTATCCCACTAGCGGAGCAAATTAGCCGCTGGCGTGCTGAATACAGTGCAGCCATTGCCGATGACATGGCTGATACCTGTGCACAATTTCTGCCGGAGTTCTCGCTGAACTTCTCTTTCCAGCGCGGTTGGGAAAAAGAGAGTGACTACGGTGAGCTACTGGAACGTAATTTCGAACGCGACAGAATGCTGACCTACACCGCCCACGGCCCCCACAAAGCTGATTTTCGGATCCGTGCTGACGGTGCGCCGGTAGAAGATACTCTGTCGCGCGGGCAGCTTAAATTACTGATGTGCGCCTTACGACTGGCGCAGGGTGAGTTTCTCACCCGACAGAACGGGCGACGTTGCCTGTATCTGATAGATGATTTTGCCTCTGAACTAGATGATGCACGCCGTGGTCTATTAGCCAGCCGGTTAAAGGCGACGGAATCACAAGTTTTTGTTAGCGCAATTAGCGCAGAACATGTGATGGATATGGCGGACAAAAATTCGAAGATGTTCGCCGTGGATCAGGGTAAAATAACGGATTAACCCAAGAATAAATGAGCGAGAAACGTTGATGTCGAATTCTTATGACTCCTCCAGTATCAAAGTCCTTAAAGGGCTGGATGCGGTACGTAAGCGCCCGGGAATGTATATCGGTGATACGGATGACGGCACCGGTCTGCACCACATGGTATTTGAGGTCGTAGATAACGCTATCGACGAAGCACTTGCCGGTCACTGTAAAGACATCGTTGTCACCATTCATGCTGATAACTCTGTTTCAGTAACCGATGATGGTCGTGGTATTCCTACTGGTATTCACCCGGAAGAAGGTGTGTCTGCTGCCGAAGTTATTATGACCGTGCTTCACGCCGGCGGTAAGTTCGATGACAACTCCTATAAAGTTTCTGGTGGTCTGCATGGTGTGGGTGTTTCTGTAGTTAACGCCCTGTCCCAGAAGCTGGAATTGCTGATTCGCCGCGAAGGCAAAGTGCACCAGCAAACTTATATTCACGGTGTGCCACAAGCGCCGCTGGCGGCAACGGGTGATACCGATGCAACCGGTACGCAAGTCCGTTTCTGGCCAAGCCACGAAACCTTCACCAACGTGATTGAGTTTGAATACGACATTCTGGCTAAACGCCTGCGTGAGTTGTCGTTCCTGAACTCTGGTGTTTCTATCCGCCTGATTGATAAGCGTGATGGCCGCCAGGACCACTTCCACTACGAAGGTGGTATCCGCGCGTTTGTTGAATATCTCAACAAAAACAAAACTCCAATTCACCCAACCGTATTCTATTTCAGCACTGAAAAAGACGGCATTGGCGTAGAAGTGGCGTTGCAGTGGAACGATGGTTTCCAGGAAAACATCTACTGCTTTACCAACAACATCCCGCAGCGCGATGGTGGTACTCACCTGGCAGGTTTCCGCTCGGCGATGACACGTACGCTGAATGCGTATATGGAAAAAGAAGGCTACAGCAAAAAAGCGAAAGTGAGCGCCACCGGTGACGATGCCCGTGAAGGCCTGATTGCTGTTGTCTCCGTAAAAGTTCCAGACCCTAAATTCTCTTCTCAGACCAAAGACAAACTGGTTTCTTCTGAGGTGAAAACAGCGGTTGAACAGCAGATGAACGAACTGCTGTCTGAATACCTGCTGGAAAACCCGTCTGACGCGAAAATCGTTGTCGGTAAAATTATTGATGCAGCGCGTGCTCGTGAAGCAGCACGTCGTGCACGTGAAATGACTCGTCGTAAAGGCGCGCTGGATTTGGCTGGTTTACCAGGCAAACTGGCTGACTGCCAGGAACGCGACCCGGCTCACTCCGAACTGTACCTTGTGGAAGGGGACTCTGCGGGCGGCTCTGCAAAACAGGGGCGTAACCGTAAGAACCAGGCGATCCTGCCGCTGAAAGGTAAAATTCTGAACGTTGAGAAAGCGCGCTTTGACAAAATGCTCGCCTCTCAGGAAGTTGCCACGCTGATTACCGCGTTGGGCTGCGGCATTGGCCGTGACGAATACAACCCGGACAAACTGCGTTACCACAGCATCATCATCATGACGGATGCGGACGTCGATGGTTCGCACATTCGTACTCTGCTGTTGACCTTCTTCTATCGTCAGATGCCTGAAATCGTTGAGCGCGGCCATGTGTATATCGCACAGCCACCGCTGTACAAAGTGAAGAAAGGCAAGCAAGAGCAGTACATCAAAGACGATGAAGCGATGGACCAATACCAGATAGCGATCGCTCTGGATGGCGCAACGTTGCACACCAATGCCCACGCACCAGCAATCGCTGGCGAAGCGCTGGAAAAACTGGTGTCTGAGTTTAAAGCCTGCCAGAAAATGATTGGCCGCATGGAGCGCCGTTATCCGCGCAACTTGCTGAACAACCTGGTTTATCACCCAACGCTTGCTGACGCCGACCTGGTTGACGAAAGCAAAGTGACTGCCTGGGTTTCTGCTCTGGTCACCCAGCTTAACGAAAACGAACAGCACGGCAGCACCTGGGATTCCCTGGTTCGTCATAACCGTGAACTGAATCTTTTTGAGCCGGTGATTCGTGTGCGTACCCACGGCGTTGATACTGACTACCCGCTGGAGCAAGAGTTTATCGTTGGTGGTGAATACCGTCGTATTTGCACGCTGGGCGAGAAACTGCGCGGTCTTATCGAAGAAGATGCGTTCATCGAACGTGGCGAGCGCCAACAGCCAGTTGCCAGTTTCGAGCAGGCGTTGGAGTGGTTGGGCAAAGAGTCACGTCGTGGCCTGTCTATTCAGCGTTACAAAGGTTTGGGCGAAATGAACCCGGATCAACTGTGGGAAACCACAATGGATCCGCAAAGCCGCCGCATGCTGCGCGTAACTGTTAAAGATGCGATTGCAGCGGATCAGCTGTTCACCACCCTGATGGGTGATGCGGTTGAACCACGTCGTGCATTTATCGAAGAAAACGCCCTGAAAGCGGCGAACATCGATATCTAATCTGTACCTGTTGGTGGGCGTCTGCCCACCAACCATTTCCCTCACCATGCCTCTATTTTCCCGTGTTAATCCCCCTGAGTGACTACACTTCAAGTACACAATTCGTGAATGCAAGAGGACACGGTCATGGGTTTATTCGATCAAGTTACTGGCATGATGGGGGGTGGCGATGCAGGTAAATTCAAAGTCATCCTTACATGGATTAATGAACAAGGCGGCATTCAGGCAATTCTTGAACGGTTTCGGGAAAAGGGTTTCTCTGATGTTGTCACCTCCTGGCTGAGTGGCGCACATAACCAAAGCGTTAGCCCAGAGCAAATGCAAGACGTGCTGGGCACTCCAGCAATCAGCGGTCTGGCTGAAAAACTTGGGATTGATGTGGGAAGTGCATCTCAACTGCTGGCAGAGCAGTTCCCGAAAATCGTCGACACGCTTTCACCTGCTGGTGAAGTGGCGCACGACGAAGATTTGCTGACCAAAGGCTTCCATATGCTAAAGGATAAATTCTTTCGCTAGTCTACTTTTGGGTATAAACGCCACACTCTACGGGTGGCGTTTTTTTATGTTTAAAACGGACCTTTTTCATTC
>Ga0105251_10000658_pt1 | contig 31792 bp, 27 predicted proteins | sample KBSS64metaG_FD_80424 | JGI IMG/M metagenome (GOLD analysis project Ga0105251, IMG submission 80424) | Switchgrass rhizosphere microbial communities from Kellogg Biological Station, Michigan, USA - KBS S6-4 metaG | ecosystem: Host-associated > Plants > Roots > Rhizosphere > Soil | place...
GAGCGCGGTCAACTGATCGCTGAAATGCCGTACACCGTGACGCGCAAGGGCATCTGGCGCCTCTCGACCTTGCCCCCGCTAACGCGCACGCTCGGTCCCGTGATTCCGGCAGCAAAAGGCACGGGCGACGATGACTGGCGTCATTGCTTCGGTGCAACGCAAGCCCTCGTCGAGCAGTTGCCCGAGTGCGCGCTGTTCTACCAGCGGTTCGACCCGCACATCCCGGATGCCGTTGGATTTGCGTTGCTGGGCTTCGAGGTCGCCGTAAGCTATACGATGCGGATCGAGCCCGTCAGGGCCGAGCCGGAGGTATGGGCCGGACTTCGTCCGAATACCTGCAACCTGATTCGCCGTGCCGGCGAACAGCACACCGTACGTCAGATAACGGACGCGAACCTGTTCGTCAGCTTCTACGATGCCAATCTGACGCGCCGGAATCGGGATAACGTGTACGGCACGCACGTCATGAAGCAACTCGTCGATGCCTTCATCTCGAGGGGATCCGGCATGGTGCTTGGCGCCTACCAGGCGGACGGCAGCCTGTGCTCCGCCATCGCGGTGATATGGGATAAGCACACGATGTATTACCTGCTGTCGTCGAGAAAAGAAGAGGCCCACGGCGGTGTCATCGGCCTGTTGTTATGGAACGCCATGCGCAATGCCCGGGAAAGAAGTCTCACCTTCGATTTCGACGGCATTTCCAATGTCGGCATTCTCAAGTTCCTCAGCGGTTTCGGGGGAACATTGGTTCCCCGGCTGGAGGTCACGCGAGCGAGTGCGGACTATGCCGCGATGCGAAGCATCCTGCATCTGGGGCGATGTGTATCACGTTCGATGCGCCAGCGCGTGAGGCGACTAAAACGTGGCGGGTGACGCCTATTGCGACAACGCGAACACCTTCCTGAACATCGGAACGAGGAAGCGACGTTGGTCTGGTTAACGTCAGCAGGCCCAGCCGAAGCGGCTCGATCTGCCAAAGCGCACGGTGACGGACAGGCCCAGTTCTTCTCTCACCAACCCTGTTCATCCCCGATATCGCTCGCGGTCTCCTCGGGAAACATGTTGGTCATCGTGACAAGCAGGACACTGAAGGCAACGTCGCTCGCCGCATGCCGAACCGGGAAGTCGTCGGCATAACACAGGCGGGTGTCCGTCAGCACCGCGCGCAGCTTCCAATGCTCAAGCATCAGATCCAGGTTCTCCATGGTCTCGGTGGCCACGGCGACAAACTCTTTCAGTCTCAGCAGCAAGGCGATCGATCCTACCGAAATCGGCGTGGGCAACAACCACGCTTTCAGCGTCAACTGCGCTGGTCGGGCGCTTCTGGCGCCATCACCCGCGCTGTCGCTCGTCTCGCGCGGTCGGCGTTTGGTCATTGGCGGCATTCCCCGCAGGCGGTTTCGTTCGATCGGTCTTCGTTTTTATATGTTTTTTCAAGGTTCGCTTCCGAAAATTCCGCCGCTCAATTCTACATCAGTGCGCAAATGCGACAGAAAACTAACAAGCGTTGAGCGTGAAATTTGATAATCCGGTGTACTACTATTTGCTCCGCGTCAAAGATGGAGAAGATCTCTAAAGCGGGGAGGTACCGCTATAAGCATTGAATAATCCCCCGCTGGAATCGTCTCCGCAGTAATAATCTTGTGCGTACGCCCAATAAACAACTCTTTGATGTTGAAAATGCGACGAACAAAGGTGTTTCGCGATCTTACCCCGCTTTGATGCCAACAAAATTCATATCCCAAGTTCTTCAATATGAAAATCGATTCTGTACTGCCTTCCGTAAAGGCACTTTCATGCTGCTCCAATACTATAAGTGGCCAGTGCTTCGTTATCGTCCTTAAGCCGCCTTGGAGTACCCTTGGTTCGAAACCCTCAACGTCAATTTTGATAAAACAAGGGCCTTCATCGCGATAGTCAAGATCATCAAGCCTGACAATCTGCACATCGACGTAGTCCGTGCTGGATTTGCCTTCGACCTGATCAGAGACAATAGTGGAGGCGCCCATGTTCTTCGGTACTTCTAACAGCCTGAAAGTCCCTTTATGATCTCCTAGCCCGATGTTGTATGCGGTAATCTTCTTGCGAAAACTCACGTTGAACTTGAGCAAATAAAAAGTCGATGGATCTGGCTCAAAGGATTGAACCGCGTTAAATGTCCTGGAGAAGTAAAGGCTGTGATTGCCGATATTGGCACCGATGTCTAGCGCCATGCCTGCACGAAAAACATCACGTAGAGGCTCTAGGAAATTGAAAAGCGCGTCAAGCTCCTCCTGCTCGTAAACCCCGAAAGCATGGATAAATCCGCCTATATGTTCATTCGCAAAGACGGCCATCTTATGGCCTCGTGCCTGCAGATGATCGTCCGCTATTCTATTAAGCCAATGAAACGACAATCGGGTTATTACATAGCTAAAATTCCTCGTGGTAACGCGCTTGGCCAGTATCTTTTTCCGAAAAATCGGCTCAAAACGTGGCCTAGCACGGGAATCGACGGTCATTTTCCTCTTCACCTATTGATGGTTGGGCGCATCGCATTCTTCTGCTAATTTATAGATACCCGACGAAGATTGCGACGTCCGGGGCCGTGGATAATATACGCGCGGCCAACTTAACCGCGACGAGATCAAAAACGGTGTCCCTCTCCAACAGGAACGCTAAGATATGCCCCGACGCGCATACTTGCATCCGTCGCTGTCATAGCAGCCATTATATTGGTAGTATTCAGACGACTTTCGCCACTCGACCAATCGCTGAACCGCAACTTCCTCAATGTTAGCCATCGGCTCAGCGGATTATGCGGATGCGGCATAAACACGTGTGGTATTGGCCGAAAACAGTGAACCTTAAAGGGCCCGGAGTTGCCGCAATACCTATTGATTCGCCGCAGCATCGGCCAGTTTCTGCCGGTTTGAAACATTGCGACTTCAGATTGGACGGATCAGGAACAAGCCAAGCGTCGAGATTCTCGCGTTTGATCGGAACGATGCATCGGTAGGCGGTTAAGACCGCACTGGACGCGCAGGGCGGAGCGGCGCGATAGCGCGCCGCAAAAGGCGCGTGGAAATTTTTTCCGAGACCACTGTCGCGGCTGAGTTCCACCGGCTCGCGACGGTACGGGCCTGAACAGGAGGACGTCATGAACACTCCGCGCATTGGACCCATTGGCTTGCCACTGTTCGTCGCCTTGTTCGTTGCGCTCGTGGCTGTGGGGCCTGGGTTCCTTCGGGCATCGGCTGCGTCCGACGAACTGCCGTCGAGCGATCTGCCTTTGAAGCACATCGCCGATATTCCGTTGCCGGGTGCCGCGACGCGCCTCGACTATGAGAGCTACGACCCCGGACGCAAGCTGCTGTTCATCGCTCACCTGGGCGATGGTGAGGTCATCGTCTTCGATGCCGCTGCGTCGCGTGTCATTGGCCGCATCACAAACGTCGCGTCGGTGCACGGCGTGCTTGCCATTCCCGAGTTGTCGCGCGTCTATGCGTCGGCGACGGGAACGAATGAAGTCGTGGCGATCGACGAAGCAACGCTAAAAATCGTCGCGCGCATGCCGGGCGGACGTTATCCGGACGGCATGGCTTATGCCCCCGAGGCGCACAAGCTTTACGTGTCTGACGAGACCGGGGAGACGGAAACCGTCATCGATGTCAGAACGAACACGCGTGTGGCAACGATTCCTCTGGGTGGCGAAGTCGGCAATACGCAATACGATCCGGTTTCCCGGCACATTTTCGTGAACGTGCAATCCCGAAGGCAACTGGTCGAGATCGACCCTGCTACTGACCGGATCGTTGCGCGGATCGGCTTGGCGGGCGCGCAGGGCAACCACGGGTTGCTGATCGAACCGCGGCAACGGCTCGCCTTCATCGCGTGTGAAGGCAATGACAAGCTGCTGGTGCTCGACATGCGCACGATGCGCGTCACTGCATCCTTCGACGCCGGTCAGGGTCCGGATGTCCTGGCCTTCGATCCGCAACTGCATCTGCTCTATGTCGCTGGTGAGGCCGGCATCGTCTCGATGTTCAAGGCCGAAGCGGGCAAAGTGTCGAAGATCGGCAATGGCCGCATCGGACCCAATGCGCATATCGTCGCAGTCGACGGTTCGACGCACCGTGTCTACTTGCCACTCAGGAACGTTCAGGGAAGCCCCACACTGCGGATCATGCAACCACGGGACTGAGGAAAGACCGGGCGGATATCCTCTGCGCCCGTCACGCCACGCCACACGCCGCCGCGCTTAAGGTTTCCTTCAGCTTTGCTCCGTACCATTTGCGCGAATCCTGCCGTCGCGCTCGCCATCCCGCGAGTTCCAGTTTCGACCGAAAACTGAAAACGTCCGTTCAAGGCACGCTGGAGCGTTCATGAAAACCCTGTTCTTGCAGGCGCCGTCGTATGACGGTTTCGATGGTGGCGCGGGTTCGCGCTATCAGGCCAAGCGTGAAGTCCGCTCGTTCTGGTATCCCACGTGGCTCGCGCAACCTGCCGCACTCGTTCCCGATAGCCGTGTACTCGATGCGCCGGCCGACGGCCTGTCCGTCGACGCGAGCCTCGACATCGCGCAGCACTACGACCTGGTGATCATTCACACCAGCACGCCGTCCTTTCCCACCGACGCGCTTTTCGCCGAGGATCTGAAAAAGCGCAAGCCTTCGGTGCTGATCGGCATGGTGGGCGCAAAAGTTGCCGTGGACCCGCACAATTCGCTGACGGCAAGCGATGCGATCGACTTCGTCTGCCGCGAAGAATTCGACTTCACGTGCCAGGAAGTGGCCGCGGGCAAACCGCTCGCGCAGATCAAAGGGCTCAGCTATCGCGCGGCCGACGGCTCGATCGAGCACAACGACGCACGGCCGATCCTCGAGAACATGGACGAACTGCCGTTCGTCGCGCCCGTCTACAAACGCGATCTGAAGATCGATAACTACTTCATCGGTTATCTGAAGCACCCGTACGTGTCGATCTACACCGGACGCGGCTGTCGCTCGAAGTGCACGTTCTGCCTGTGGCCGCAAACGGTCGGCGGCCATCGCTACCGCACGCGCTCGGTCGAGAACGTGCTGGAAGAAGTGAAATGGATTCGCGACAACCTGCCCGAAGTGAAGGAGATCATGTTCGACGACGACACCTTCACCGATTTCAAGCCGCGCGTCGAGGAAATCGCTCGTGGACTCGGCAAGCTCGGCGTCACGTGGTCGTGCAATGCGAAAGCGAACGTACCGTATTCGACGCTGAAAATCATGAAGGAAAACGGCCTGCGTCTTCTGCTGGTCGGCTACGAATCGGGCGACGATCAGATCCTGCTGAACATCAAGAAAGGTTTGCGCACCGATATCGCGCGCCGCTTCAGCGAAGATTGCCGCAAGCTCGGCATCAAGATTCACGGCACGTTCATTCTAGGTTTGCCCGGCGAGACGCAGCAGACGATCCAGAAGACCATCGAATACGCGAAGGAAATCAATCCGCACACCATCCAGGTATCGCTCGCGGCGCCGTATCCGGGCACGACGCTCTATAACCAGGCGGTTGAAAACGGCTGGCTCGAAGAGAACAAGGTCATCAACCTCGTCAGCAAGGAAGGCGTGCAACTCGCGGCAATCGGCTATCCGCATCTGTCGCGTGACGAGATCTATCACCAGCTCGAAAACTTCTACAAGCGCTTCTATTTTCGCCCGTCGAAAATATGGGAAATCCTGCGTGAAATGCTCACGAGCTGGGACATGATGAAACGGCGCTTGCGTGAAGGCGTCGAATTCTTCCGCTTCCTGCGCGCTCACGAGGCGTGAGCGGTGCGCACTGGCTCGCCGCCGCGCCCGCCTATGCATGCGGCGCGTGCGCGGTGTTCGGCATCGGCTACACGATGCTCGCGAGCGTGCTGGTCGGGCGGTTCTTCGCGCGAGCGGCGATCGAGCCGGGCAGTTTTCCGCCGGTCACGATCGTCAAGCCGCTGCATGGTCACGAGTGGGCGCTGCTCGGTAATCTGGACAGCTTCTGCAAGCAGAACTATGCCGGTCCCGTGCAGTTCGTGTTCGGTGTGCACGATTCGGCGGACCCGGCATTGGGGGCCGTCGACGAATTGCGGCGCCTGCATCCGGACGCGGACATTACCGTTGTCGCCGACGCGCGCCTGTACGGCCCGAACCGCAAGATCAGCAACATCATCAATATGCTGCCGCAAGCGCGGCACGACGTGCTCGTCTTCGCCGATAGCGACGTGAGCGTCGGTCCCGATTATCTGCGCAATATCGTCGGTGAGCTGGAAAGTCCGGGGGTGGGGCTCGTGACCTGCGTGTACCGCGGGCGGCCCGACCCCGGCTTCTGGCCGCGTTTGTCGGCGAAGGCGACCAACTATCAGTTTCTGCCCGGTGTCGTCACCGGACTCGCGCTCGGTCTCGCACGGCCGTGCTTTGGACAGACGATTGCGATGCGGCGCTGCACACTAGAACGGATCGGCGGCCTCATGCCGTTCGTGTGGCATCTCGCGGAAGACCATGCGATAGGCGAAGCGGTGCGCGCAACGGGCGAGACAGTGGCGATTTCGCCGCTCATCATCGGGCATGCGTGCGCGGAAACCAGCGCGGCGCAGCTGTTTTCGCACGAACTCCGCTGGAGCCGTACTATTCGCCGCATCGATCCGCTCGGCCATCTGGGTTCCGCGCTGATGTATCCGCTTGCGTTTGCCTTGCTCGCGGTGGCGTTCTCAGACGGCGCGTGGTGGACGTGGCTCGTCGCGGTGCTCGCCGTCTGCGCGCGTTTCGCGCTGAAGCGTTCCGTCGACCGCGCCCTGCGGCAGGCGCACGGCGGACTATGGCTGCTGCCGTTATGGGATATTGTCTCCTTTGCGATATTCGTCGCGAGCTTCTGGTCCTCGCGCGTGATGTGGCGCGGCTTCAGCTTCAGGGTGGATGGCGACGGCCTGCTGTCGGCCGCGCCGGACGAATGACGACGAACAGCAAGTGAGTGCAGCAATGATCCGCGTTTTCCTCGATTCGAAGCTTGAACGGCAATCCGCGCGTGCGACGCGCTCGCACAGGGTGCCCGCATGATGAAGCATCTCGGCCGCGTGGCCGCGCTGGCGGGTCTGCTCGCGTCGCTATGGCTTGTCTGGCGGGACAACCCCGGCGCGGTGCTCGGCGCATTGCGGGCAGCCGGGGCCGGGCTCGTGCTCGCGGCGCTCGCGCACGTGCCGCCGATGATTGCCAATGCGTCGGGCTGGCGCTCGCTGATTCGCGGCGCGAACCGGCCCGGCATCCTGAACATGCTGCATCTCGTGTGGGTGCGCGAATCGGTGAATAGCATGCTGCCGGTGGCGCGCATCGGCGGCGAAGTGGTGTCGTTTCGCATGCTCAAGCGCTGGCGCGTGCGGCCCTCGACGGCGGTGGGCAGCATCATCGCCGACATGCAGCTCACTGTGATCAGCCAGTTGCTGTTCACGATGGTGGGCATCGGCTTTCTGTTCGCGCATGCGCATTCCGGCACGCTGAGGCTCGCCGGGCAACTCGCGTGGGGCGTGGTCGTGCTGACGCCGCTCCTCGTCCTGTTCGCGCTGGTGCAGCATGCCAATCCCTTCGAGCGCATGACACGCGTGCTCGATCACATGACGAGCGGCAAGCTTGCCGCGCTAGTCGGGCAGTCGGTGCAAATCGATCAGGCGATCAAGCTGATCTGGCGGCGCCGCGGCGTGGTGCTGCGCTATCTGTTCTTCTGGCAGCCGTTGCAGTGCTTTCTGACTTCGCTGGAAATCTGGCTCGCGCTGCATTTTCTCGGCGCCCAGGTCACGCTGGTCGAAGCCGTGGTGATCGAGTCGTTGATTCAGGCCGTCAGCAGCGCGGCCTTCTTCGTGCCGGGCGGCCTGGGCGTGCAGGAGGGCGGCTTCATTCTGATCGGCGGCGCATTGGGCCTCGATCCGTCGACGTGTCTCGCCCTGGCGGGCGCACGGCGGATTCGCGATCTGCTCATGTTCGTGCCGGGGCTGATTGCGTGGCAGTTCGTGGAGGCGTCCAGGCGCGCTCCGGGTCAGGATGCGGCGCGGCGTTCGAGCCGTCGCTCGCGGCAGGCGCAGCTCGCGGAAGGCGGCGTGATCGCGAGTGAAACGAACCGCCGCTAGGCAACCGGCTGCAACCGCTCGTCGGGGACGGCCGTATAAGCGGGAAACGACACCTCGACCGCGAGTCCGCGCCCGTCGATGCCACGGCCGAAATGCACGCGTCCGCCAAAATGCTCGGCGATGCGCGCGACAATCGACAACCCGAGGCCGCTGCCGGTTGCCTGATTGCCGGTCGCGCGAAAAAAACGGTTCGCGAGGCGAGCGAGGTCGGCTGGCGCCACGCCGGGACCGTCGTCGCGCACGCTCACCACGACGCGCTCCTGCACCGCGTCTCTCGTCGGGTCTTTCACAGTCCGCACCGCGATCTCGATGCTGCCGCCCTCGCATCCGTACTTGATCGCGTTATCCAGAAGATTGTCGAACAGGATGCCGATGAGCACCGGTTCGGCGTCTATCGCGGCACGCATATCGCAGTTCAGCGTAACGTGCAGGTTCTTTTGCTGCGCGTTGCGCTCGTTCGCGATCCATGCATTTCTCGCGGCCTCACCGGGCGCGAGCGGCGCTGTCGACATTTTCTCGTGCATGTCGAGGCGCGCGAGCAACAGCAACTGCTCCGCGAGCCGTGCGCTGCGATCCACACCTTGAACGACGCGCTCCATGGCGAGCCGCTGCCGCGCCGCATCGGGCTCGGCCAGCGCGACCTGCGCCTGAACCTTGATCGCGGCGAGCGGCGTTTTCAGTTCGTGGGCCGCGTCGGCGGTGAAGGCGCGTTCGCGTTCGAGCGAATGCAGGAGGCGCGAGAGCAACAGGTTGATCGCATCGACGAGCGGCCGTACCTCGGTGGGCACATGACCGATATCGACCGGCTCCAGGCGGTTGATGCCGCGGGAACGGATCGCGCCCGAGAGTATCCGCAGCGGCGCAAGGCTCCAGCCGATGGAGGACCACACCAGCAGCGCGAGCACCGGCAACGCGATCAGCGCCGGACGCGCAATGCGGCTCGCCACGCCGCTCACCAGATCGCTGCGCGTATTGGCCTGCTCGAAAACGCGCACCGTGTGGCCCAAGGCGGTGTCGCGCAGCGTGAACGAGTGGTACATCTCGCCGTTCAGCATCACGTCCTGAGTGCCGGTGACGCGCGGCACCGGCAGATCCCATGCGTTGAGCGCGCGCAATGGCGGGCTGCCCGCGATCACCTCGCCGTTGCGGGCGCGCACCTGGAATAGCGCGTCGCGCGGAAGCGAGTCGTCGTCGTCGCTATCGTTCGCGCTCGTCGCGCCGCCTCTTTCTTCCTCGCGAACGTCGATGTGGGCGTTGGCGAGCGTGGCGAGGTTCGACTGATCGAGCAGTGCGAGCATCTGCGCGAGTTCGGCAAGGCGGGCCTCTTCCCACTGAGCGACTTCGCGCGAGGCCTGACGATAGCTCGACGCGAGTGCGATGGCCCAGACGAGCGCAATGCTGGCAAGCACGAGCAGCATCAGGCGCCGGCGAATGGATGCGCCCATTTACTCTTTCTCCACGACATAGCCGATATTGCGCACGGTCCGAATCAGCTTCGCGCCGAGCTTCTTGCGCAGGTTCGACACATGCACTTCGATTGCATTGCTTTCGATTTCTTCCTGCCATCCGTAAAGGCTTTCTTCCAGACGCGCGCGCGACTGGGGAATTCCCTGATTGGTGATCAATTGCAACAGGATTGCCCACTCGCGCGCGGTCAGCGACACGCGCGTGCCGGACACTTCGACCGATTGCGCCGACGGATTGACCGTCAGATCGCGATAGCGGATCACTTCGACACTGCGGCCTTGCGCGCGCCGCAGCAAGGCCCGGCAACGGGCGATCAGCTCGCTCAGGTCGAAGGGCTTGCCGAGGTAATCGTCCGCGCCTGCCTCCAGACCGCCGACGCGGTCGGCCACCGTGCCGCGCGCGGTCAGCACCAGCACCGGCATGTCCTTGCCGGCGTCGCGCAGCCGTTTGAGCAGGTCCATGCCCGACACACGCGGCAAGCCCAGGTCGAGCAGAAGCAGTTCGTAACTGGTGGTGTCGAGCGCAAGACCGGCCTTGTGGCCATCACGCGCCCAGTCGACGGTGAAACCGGCCTGGCGCAGACCCGCTTCGATACCGCAGCCGATCAGGTCGTCGTCTTCTACGAGGAGCACACGCATGGGGCAGAAATTCCGTTGGATGTTTTGACGGGGCGGCGGCGCGCATGGACGCAGCGCGCGAACCCATAACGCCGAAGTCTGGTCACGTTGTTCATGGGTCGTTTCACGGCGGGTTTGCTTAAGGTTTCCTTCAGCTTGGCTCGATACTATCGCCCATCGACAGCATACAGTCGTGTTAGTGACATGAGCGCGCAGTATCGTATATCGCTGATGGCTCGTTGAAGCTCGATCGTAGGCGCGTCGATGGAACGCACGACGTTCGCGTTGGCGGTCCCTCGCGCTGACGCTCGCGGCGAACCGCCGCCGTCAATTGCTCGCGCGGACCCCGCGATGCTTTCATCAGGTCAGAGACGAAGCCATGAAGCCATTCACCGTCGATATGCTGCGAGCTCACCTGATGGTGGCTTCGCTCACCGCTCTCGCCGCCGATGTGCTTGCCTGCGTGACGGTGCTCGTCCTGCCGGGGGCGCACCATCTGTTCGTTTCCGCGGCTTTCCGCCTGATCGCGCTCGCCGTCACGGCGAGCGGCGTGATCGTCACACGCCAGTTTGCTCAGGCCGCGTTCGAGCATGCGGTCGAAGGCCGTCATGCGAACGCGGCCGGCTTTCACGCGCGACCTGTCAGGATCGCGCCGGGTTGCCCACGGCTGCGGCTCGTCATTCTCCATCTACGCCTGACGGGTAAACCGTTCGTATTGGGCAGTCACTGACGGAATCCGCCGATGGCTGCGCACACATTGACCGTATGCCAATGGGTTCTGCTCACCGGCTGCGTCGGCGCCTCGCTGTATGCAATGGCGGCGGTGCTGGCGATGCCGTTCTTCACGCTGCGCCGCGGCGCACCGTCCCGTTTCGCTCATCTTGCGCGACGCGTTCGCGCAGCCGATACCACCAGGCTCACGCACGGCGCGAGCTTCGACGCGGCGGACGCATGTACTGTCTATTCGTTCGTGCAAGTGGGCGTGAGCGTGCTCAAGCCGCTTTGCGGCGCTGAGCCGCGTCTTTACGAAAATCTGCGGACGTTTTGCGAGCAGCGTCACGGGCATTTTCAACTCGTGCTGGGTGTGTCTTCTCCCGACGATCCCGCGGTTGCCGTCGCGCGCCGTTTGCAGGCCGCGTATCCGGCGCTCGATATCGAGCTCGCTATCGATCCGCGCGTGCACGGCAGCAATCTCAAGGTCAGCAACCTGATCAATATGGCGGAGCACGCGCGTCACGGTGTGTTTGTCATCGCCGATAGCGACATTGCCGTGGAGGCCGACTATCTCGACAGCGTGGCCGCGCCGCTTGCGGATCCGCGCGTGGGCGCCGTCACCTGTCTTTATGTGGCGCAGGGTTTGGGCGGCTTCTGGCAGCGCGTGGGTGCGCTCTTCGTCAACGAATGGTTTGCGCCTTCGGTGCGCGTCGCACATATGGCCGGCTCGCGCCGCTTCGGCTTCGGCGCCACACTCGCCTTGCGGCGTGCGACGCTCGAACGCATCGGCGGATTCGAGGCCCTGAAAGATTGCCTCGCCGACGATTACTGGCTTGCCGAACACGTGCGTGCGCTGGGATTGCAAACGGTGCTCTCGCGCGTCATGGTCGCCACCGACGTGATCGAGCCGACGTTTGCCGCGCTCTGGCAACGCGAAACGCGCTGGTTGCGCACGATACGCTCTGTGAATCCGCTCGGCTTTGCATTTCTGTTCATCACGTTTCCGACGCCCTGGCTCATCGCGGGCATATGGCTCACGAACGTGCTGACGACAGGTGCGAACAGTGGTCCGCTGCACTGGCCGGCGCTCGTCAGCGCAGCGGGTACGGCTGCGGGGCTGGCCGCGCGCGTGCTGCTTCATGCGCGCGCCGCGCGCCATGAGCGTGCATTCCGCCACCCGTCCCCGACTTCGTTCTGGAGCGATCTGCCGCTGGTGCCGTTGCGCGACACGCTGCTGCTGTTCCAATGGATCGCCGGCGCTTTCGGTTCGCACGTGATGTGGCGTGGCGCGCGCGTGCCGGTCGAAAGCTCGACTTCGACGGCGCATGCAAAGCCGCTGCGCGTGATGGAGGCGTCCGATGGCCGCTAGGCCGCGCGCCCTGATCGTGACCGCCGACGACTTCGGCCGGCATTCACGGGTGAATCAGGCGGTCGAACGGGCGCATCGCGACGGCGTGCTGACGGCCGCGAGCCTGATGGTCGGTGCGCCCGCCGCAAGCGACGCGGTGAAGCGAGCCCGCGCTCTGCCGCAGTTGCGCATCGGCTTGCATCTCGTGCTCGCCGATGGCGATGCGGTCACCCCGCGCGCCGGCATCCCCGCCTTGCTCGACGAGCATGGGCGCTTCGGCGGCAATATGGTGCGCGACGGCGTGCGGTTTTTCTTTCTGCCGCATGTGCGCAAGCAGCTTGCCCGCGAAATTCGCGCGCAGTTCGAGGCGTTCGCCAGAACCGGACTCGCGCTCGATCATGTCAACACGCACAAGCATTTCCATCTGCATCCGACAGTGCTCGGCTTGATCCTTGAAATCGGCCGCGAATTCGGCATGAAGGCGATGCGTTTGCCGTTCGAGGCCAATGCGCCGCTATGGCTGAGACCATGGATCTCGAGCGTGAAGTGGCGGCTCGACGGCGCGGGCATTCTTCACAATGATTATGTCGTCGGCATTGCCGGCAGCGGTCGCATGGACGAAGCGGCGTGGCTGGCGGCGCTTGCTTCGCTGCCTGAGGGCGTGGCGGAGATTTACTGTCATCCTGCCGTTGCGGGAGAGTGCGTATTGAGTGACGGCATGCGCGACTATCGGCATGCGGACGAATTGGAGGCGCTGCTGTCGCCGAACGTCGCCCGCTCGATTCGAGGACTCGGCGCAAGGCTGGGCGGATTCGCCGATGTGTTGAACCGGTAGCGGCGCGGTTATCCGCTACCGCTTGATCTTGAGGTAAGCGCGACTGATCGCGGGCCGCGTATGGATCCAGAGCCGCGAGGCGAGCCATGACGCGGGCCGGTCGCGCACCTCGAGCCGGGTAATCGAGCGGACGGCATTGTCGTCCCTTTGCGGATAATTCGAGCCCGTCTCGCAGGTGTAGAGATGCCGGAAACCCGCCTGAACGGCGACTCGCCGGTAGTCATCGTCATAAAAGCCCTGGGGCCAGCACAGATGATCGGACACCGCGCCAAGCCGTGCTTTCAAGGTCGTGCGCGCGTCGCTGAGATCGCGCGCGAGTGCGGCGCACTTGTCGTCCGCTGTGGCCGACACCTGGTCCCATCGCACGTGGCGATGCGTGTGGCTGTGAAACTCGAAGGTTCCGGCCTCGCGCATCGCATGGATCTCGGACCATCGGAGAATCGCGCGATCGGCTTCGCCGAGTTCGATCGCAATTTCGCTGTCGCGATGATTGAGTAGCCGAGGCAACGTGGCATCCGAGCGCGCATGTGGGCGCGCGGGTCCATCGCCTATCCAGCTCGTCACAAGAAAGCACAATGCGGTGAAACCGTGCGCTTGCAGAACCGGATGGGCATGCACCCAGTTGTCCAGATAGCCGTCGTCGAACGTTAAAACAACGGACCTCCCCGGTATCGGCTCTCCTGCCAGATAAGCCGATAGCCGCTCGCTGCCGACCGTTGTGTAACCCGCGTTGGCGAGATGCGCCATTTGCTCCGCGAAGTGCTCGGGCGATACCGTGATCATACCCGGCGACGTGCTGATATGGTGGTACATCAGCACGGGTAACGCCTTGGCGAAGGTCATGCGGCGGCCCGCCACGGGTCACAGACCCTGCGCGCGCGATCGATGCCGCGCCGGTAAAAATCCACGGTCTCGCTCGCCATGCTTTCCACCGTGAAATTGCCATCAGTCTTGATGCGCGCGGCCAGTCCGAAGCGCGCGCGCAATGGCGCGTCGTCTATCAGGCGCATGAGCGCGCCGCGCAATGCATCGACGTCTTGCGCGGGCACCAGCAAGCCGTTCACGCCGGAGTCGATCAGCTCGGGCACACCGTCGACATGCGTGCCGATCACCGGCAGACCCATCGCCATTGCTTCGATGAATGCCTGTCCGAGCGCTTCCTGATGGGTTGGCAATACGAAGAGATCGCAGCCGCGCAGCACGTTGTTGATGTCGTTGCGGAAGCCCAGCAAATGAATGCGATGGGTTAACCCGAAATCGTCGATCATCGACTTGAGCCTGTCGAATTCGCCGCCGCTGCCAGCCATCACCACGTGAAGATGCGGCCGGTCGGCCATGATTGGCCGCACCGCCGCGATCAGATCTTCGTGGCCCTTCTTGCCGCGCAGCATGGCCACGATTCCCGCGATGACCGCGCTCGAATCGAGTCCAAGTTCGTCGCGCAGCGTGGAGTGCGCGAGCGGCTCCGGTTTGACGATGCCATCGTAAATCGTTTCCACGCGACTTTCCGGCACACCGGCCGAAATCAGATACTTGCGCACGAAATGACTTACCGCGACGACCCGATGCGGGATCCAGTTATACGTAGCCAGCGACGTGATGGGTAGCGCCAGGTGGCGCGTCCGGACGATGAGCGGCGTTCGCGCAAGACGGCCCGCCATGCCGGCGACGAGGCTGTCATGGCCGCTGTGCGTATTCAGCACGTCAAAGCGGCGCTTGTCGAGAACGGACCGGATCGTGAGCATCGAGCGCATGTCGGCGCCCCCGCGCATGCGCGCGTGATGGACCGTAAAACCTTCGGCGTGCGAGCGGATGCCAAGTGTCGCGTCGTCGGGACAGACCAGCTCCACGTTATGACCGAGCGCACGGAGCGCGATCATTTCCTTCAACGTACGGACTTCCTGGCCGCCCCAACCCCGCGATGACTCGCTATGGAGAACACTTAATGCTTTCATGCGCTGACTGTCCCCTGGCAACCTTTCTATCGACGGAGTCGTGACGTGACGTTTCGTGAAATTAAATCCGGCGCGATCCGTTCTGGGCCAAGGAATTGGCTTGAGCGGCCGCGGCGTTAGCCGTGGCCGACCGGGCGTGGAATCTCACGCGTTAACGGCCCTGCGGTGGTAACCGTTGACAAATTGTTACAAAATATTTCGCGGTTTGCCAGTGTTTTCTGAAGGCGTCGCAGCCGGCAGGAAGCGTGTCGAAAAACGGTCTGCGTCATCGAGCAACGTTCACGCCGTGAGGTGAATCCGATAACGGCCCGGGTTCGATCGCTAGGCACCGGTGCGGTGATGTTCACGGCCTTTATGACCATTGCTTGCGAGAACCTGGCGGCGCTAGTGCCCCCTTGAGACCGTGGTCGCCTTGAAGTTGCGTACGGTTGAAGCAGCAGCCGTTTTTTCGCGCCGCTGAAGGTCATCAGCGAGGAGTTTCTGGAAAAGCGTCGTTTCCTTGACGCCGTACAGCCGGAGGAATTCTTCAAGGGTATCGGTGATGGCTCGCTGCTCGGATTCAGCCGTCAGCATGCTGGCAATATGGGAGCATCCCCGAGCCAGTTCCAGCATGTAAATCATGCGCGCAGTCGTCATGGCACTTCCTCTCGTTCTTCTTGGTATCGTTGTTTCGACCGTCGGCATCAGCGCAACTTACTTCTCGTCCCGCCCGGCTTGACCCAATTGATTCTAGCTGGCGGTGCTGAAGGAAACCTTAAGCAGGGACTGTGAGCGGCTACAACTCTGGCCGTTCACTTCTTCGAGCCACCGTCTGACAAATCCCCGTGTTCGCCAGCGTTCCACAATGCGTACTTCGGACGGTCTTGCTGTCATGGAAATCCCCTATGAAAAACGGCTTCTGGTGTAAGTCGGCAGAAGGATTTCCTTCCCTAGAATCGCCTCATCGATGCAGCCGGGCGGCATTGCGCCGCGACGCACAATTACGGAGACGATCGATGACCTCGGGCTTTCGCTCGTGCCGTAGCATTTATTGCACGTCTGCCATTAGGCCTCCTTCTCAATAGTCGAGCGCATCGCCGCGGGCATGGCGACAGCCGACGGTGCCGGCGTTGCGCAAGCCCGGTGCCGTAAAGGTGCTCGTCGACATGCGCTCGCTGGAAGGCACCAACGCGTTGTGGGACGGCAACCACTCGTTGCCGAGCCTCAGGTTTTCGTGGCGCCGCTCGAAGGATCGGGGGAAACGATGAAGCTGCTGCTGGTGGAGGACAACGCGGAACTTGCGCACTGGGTCGCGAACCTGCTGCGCAATGAAAATTTCACGGTCGACATTGTGCTCGACGGTGAGCGCGCGGACTTGGTATTGATGACGCAACGCTATGACGTAGTGGTGCTCGACATCCGGTTACCTGGCATGGACGGAACGAACGTGCTCGCACGGTTGCGTCGTCGTGGCGACACCGTGCCTGTGTTGATGCTGACTGCCAACGGATCGACCGAGGACAAGGTCGACTGTTTCGACGCGGGTGCTGACGACTATGTCGTCAAGCCGTTCGATGCGCGAGAACTGGTGGCACGAATCAAGGGATTGATCCGCAGGCAATCAGGCGCAATGTCGGAGCATTTGACTTGTGGCGACCTGCAATACATCGCCGACACACGCGAATTCCGTCATAACGGCCAACCGCTGATCTTGCGTCGTCGTGAACACACAGTCCTCGAGACGCTGATGCTGAGAAAGGGCAAGACGGTGCCGAAGGCAACCCTCATGGAGACGATGTTCAGTCTTGACGACGAGCCGAGCGCGGATGCCGTCGAGATCTATATCCACCGGTTGCGGCGGCACCTCTACAGGTCGAGCGCACAGATCGTGACCTTGCGAGGGCTTGGCTACATCCTGCGCTGCAAGGACGCACTGTAGATGGTGGCGGTCGCCAAGCGCACCCGTAGCGCAGTTTCAGCAGACGGCAAAAGAAGATTTCAACGTAGTAACCTGAGGAGACGATCTTGAAGAAAGGGTATCTGGCTATCGCAGCCGCGGCGGGAACCGTTGCAGTGACCGGCGCGTACGCACAGTCGAGCGTCCAGCTCTATGGACTCATGGACCTGAGCTTTCCGACTTATCGGACGCATGCCGACGCGAACGGCAATCATGTCATCGGCATGGGCAACGACGGCGAGCCGTGGTTCAGCGGCAGTCGCTGGGGGCTCAAGGGTGCGGAAGACATTGGTGGCGGCACGAAGATCATCTTCCGACTCGAGAGTGAATTCGTCGTCGCCAACGGCCAGATGGAAGATCCGGGCCAGATTTTCGACCGGGACGCATGGGTCGGTATCGAGAACGACACGTTCGGCAAGATTACGGTCGGGTTCCAGAACTCGATCGCCCGCGATGCGGCAGCGATTTACGGCGACCCGTACGGTAGCGCGAGGCTGACGACGGAAGAGGGTGGCTGGACCAATTCGAACAACTTCAAGCAGATGATTTTTTACGCGGCCGGGCCGACCGGCACACGCTATAACAACGGTGTTGCGTGGAAGAAGCTCTTCAGCGATGGCATCTTCGCCAGTGCCGGCTACGCATTCGGCAACTCGACCAGCTTCGGCTCCAACTCGACATATCAGGCTGCGCTTGGCTACAACGGCGGCCCGTTCAACGTGTCGGGCTTCTATAGTCACGTGAACCGCGCCGGTATCACCAACCAGACGTATTCGGTGGGTGGCAACTACACCTTCGGCATCCTGCGTGCCAACGCGGGTTACTTCCGTTACCTCGGCAATCAGGGCGCGCTCGACCAGCGCCAGGACAACGCGTGGACCGCGTCGCTCAAACTGTCGCCGAAGGGTGCTTTCGACTACGAACTGGGCTATCAGCAGATGCGTGTGAAGAACGCCGCCTATAACGCCGACGGCGATATTCCGAATGCGAATCTCGGCGCCTTCGACCCGACATCGGGACTGCACAACGGCTTCAAGGAGACGCTGTACGGTTCGGTCTTCTATCACCTGTCCAAGCGTACCGAAGTGTATCTCGCCGGCGACTATATGCGCCTGCACGGTGGCTATACGGTTGGAAGCACCTTCGGCTCGACCAACCAGCTTGAACTGACCACGGGTGTCCGCACCCGTTTCTGAGCCTGGATCTGAGGCTGGAAGGCGCGCCTGCTGGCGAATTAATTGATGAAAACTGCTCCTGGTTGCGGCGACGGACAAATCCGTCGCCGCTTTTTTTTGCGCCCAGCATGGGCGCACTCTTGTGGGTGAAAGTCCCGCCACGAGTTGATCACATCGAGCGAAGCGCAACTGCGTGAGGATGGCTGGGGGCATCGGCCGATGTTGCGAGACGGGCGGCGGCGGGCAACCGCCGTCGGTTGCGTAACAGCGCAAAGTTGCTCAACTGCGTCCTGGAGGAGCAGATGGGCGCGCTCAACGATGCGGTCGCCGTGTTGCGGATAGCCGGATCACCCGCGTCTACGGGTGGGCAAAAAGGGACACAGCGCGGAATGGTTGTCGATCGCGTCCGCGTGACGGGGCACGGGACATTCGCGAGACAGGTAAAGCCATTGCAGCGTAACCTGTCATGCAACTGAAGGTCTAATCCGGGCGGGGCGGTTCACCGGGAGATGCAACGTGGACACCCGAGCGAAATTTCGCGAGCCTTCAGCCATTCTGCTCGCGGGCTTGCTTCTCTTCAGCCTCGGTGGATGCGATGCGTTGAGCCGACCGCCGGCACCGGAATGGCCAGGTCCACACGCACCGTATCCTTTTCCGGACGACATTGCGCATCGAACAGAATGACGCCAACGACGCGCCGGGCGCGGTCAGGCCCGCGCCGCATCGGCTTTATCCATGGCGATCGCATTGGATACAAGGTGCAGTGCAGTCATTTTGAGCAAATGACTGCGGGAAATGACGGGGCACCACCGCACAGAGCAGACAAACATCCTCCCGAAAGGAAGAATGGATTCGGCTCAGGGCTGGCTAAGTATGCTTCGGTAGCCTTTCATTGCGCAAATCCCTGCGTTCTTTTTGAAGAGGCACCATGTACCACTACACCAGACTTTCTCTGCTTGCCATCACCATTGCCGCTACTGGCGTCGGCGCCTACGCCGCCAATGTCGGCACGGAAAACGACGCGATGGCGATCGCCAAGGCCAACATGCCACTCACTCTGGCGGTCAAAATTGCATAGCCGCACGCCAATGGCAAGGCGTCGAGAGCCGAGTACGAAAACTCGAAGCAGGGCGGGATGTATGACGTGGAGATCGCCAGTGGAACCAAAGTCTTCGATGTCAAGGTCGATGCCAACAAGGGATGGATGATCTCATCCGCTGAGGACAAGGTCGACCGCGATGACGGTCACGACAAGCAAGACTGATAACCGAACAGTACTGTCGGCTCGCCTGTAACGGGTGATCCGGCCATGGAGACTTCATGGAAGCGGTCAACCAGACACTCTTTCTCTGGATCAATGCGCCAGAGCGGCCGAACATACTTGCGTTGACGCTGGCGATCTTCCTGGCGGAATGGCTCATCTGGGCGGTACCTGTAGCGATCGGCACCGGCTGGTTGCGCGGCAACGGGAAGACCCGGCAAATGATGCTTGTCGCGACCACATCAGGGTTAGTCGGAATGCTCATCAATCAGATCGTCGGTTTGGTCTGGCCGCACCCCCGGCCTTTCATGATCGGCCTCGGGCACACGTTCATCCCGCATGTTGCTGATTCATCATTCCCAAGCGACCATCTGACGCTGTGGTGGGCCACTGTGTTCAGTGTTCTCATGCAGCAAGGTCCGCGAAGAGCGTGGTCCGCGTTGGCTTTGCTGGGAATCTCCATCGCCTGGGCACGCATATACCTGGGCGTTCATTTTCCGTTCGACATGTTAGGGGCCGCCGTGGTTGCCGCGCTCAGTGCATGGCTGACGTTGAATGCCGCTCATTGGTACCTGCCCCCGGTATATCGACTTGCTGTCGGCATGCATCGCATACTTTTCAGCAGGCTGATCAGACAGGGATGGGTTCGCGAATGAAGCAGCCTATGACTGAGCTAAGTCGGCCTGGTTAGGCTTGTCGAATGCCTTCTTCACTTTGCGGAAAAACTGGCTGCTCAAAGTCCGCCGAGGACCCGAAGCCGGAATCTGGACGTCACATGGGATTCGACCGGGGAGGAACTGAGCCCCCGCTCTGACGATGATTTGCACGTTCCCGACAAGGCCATCGACCGCGCGCCGATGCACCGAGTCAGTCCGGTAACGCATGATCGCGCTGTTGAAACTTTCAACAGGCTTCAGAACAACGTGTAATCCACGAATATGCTCCATGAAAACTTCAACAGAACAGGCTCTAACCAAAGTCCCCGAAGTCACGCTGGGCTTCTGGCTCATCAAGATTGCCGCCACCACGCTTGGCGAAACCGGCGGCGATGCCGTCTCGATGTCCATGAACCTTGGCTATCTGCTCGGTACCGTTATCTTCGCGGCAATCTTCGTCGCCGCTGTGATCTGGCAGATCAAGGCCAGGGAGTTTCATCCCTTCCTTTACTGGGTCACCATCATCGCGACCACTACGGTCGGCACGACGCTCGCTGATTTTGCCGATCGCTCGCTGGGAATCGGATATCTTGGCGGTTCAAGCCTGCTGCTCGCCTTGCTGGTCGGCTCACTGCTCCTCTGGCATCGCACCCTTGGCTCGGTATCGGTGAGCACCGTCAGTTCGCCCAGGGCGGAAGCTTTCTACTGGGTGACGATCATGTTCTCCCAGACATTGGGAACCGCGCTGGGCGACTGGACCGCCGACACAGCCGGCCTGCACTATGCCGGCGCGGCCATCGTGTTCGGCGGACTGCTCGCCATGATTGCGACAGCCTATTACTGGACTCGTGTGTCCCGAACGCTGCTGTTCTGGGCCGCCTTCATCCTGACCCGCCCACTGGGTGCCGTGGTCGGTGACTTGCTGGACAAGCCGCTGAACGCGGGAGGTTTGGCACTGAACCGGTATTCGGCATCCGCCGCGCTTCTTGCCTTCATGCTGACCGGTATCCTGCTGTTCCGGCAACGGGCAGCCAAAGCTGCGCATTGAACAACGAAAAGTGAACGGAGGGGAAATGCGGGTGTTGCTCGTCGAGGACGACCCCATGATCGGCGAAGCGATCCAGAGCGCGCTGAAGGATGCGTCCTATGCGACGGACTGGGTAAAAAGCGGACAGAGCGCGCTGACGACGCTGGGTTGCCAGCACTATGACCTTGTGCTGCTCGACCTTGGTCTGCCTGGCAAGGACGGGCTGGACGTGCTCTCCAGCATTCGTGGCAACGACAATCCGGTTCCCCTGGTGATCATTACGGCGCGCGATGGTCTCGATGACCGTCTGCGTGGTCTGGATGGCGGAGCCGACGATTACGTGCTCAAGCCGTTCGAGATGGCGGAATTGCTAGCGCGTATGCGCGCCGTGCTGCGTCGCAAGGCTGGCAATGCTGCGCCCGTTCTCAGCAACGGCGCGGTATCGCTCGATCCCGTCACCAGAGAGGCCAGCGTCACCGACGGTTCGCCCGTGCAACTGTCAAACCGCGAGTTCTCGCTGCTGCAAGCCTTGCTGGTTCGACCCGGCGCCATCCTGTCTCGTAGCGAGCTGGAGGATCGCATCTACGGATGGGGCGAGGAGGTCGAGAGCAATGCTGTCGAGTACCTGATCCACGCTTTGCGGCGCAAGCTGGGCAGCGAGATCATCAAGAACATCAGGGGCGTGGGATGGATGGTTTCAAAAGGCGGCTGAACGAATCGATTCAGATCAAGCTGTCCCTGACCCTGTCGTTGGTAATTCTGATCGTTGCCGTCGCGGCAGGCGTCTTCTCGTTCCTGTCCGCTTTCGATGAAGCACACGGGTTGCAAGACGACGTACTGCGACAGGTGGCACAGTTGACGGAACGGCAGCATCTGTCGCCCATTCTGCCGGGCGCCGATGTCCGTCGCGAAGATAGCAATGAAGAATCCCGTGTGATCGTCCAGCGCCTTGGTGATGGCAATTCATCAATGGTGAGCGTTGACAACGGCGGACTGCTGCTCCTTCCCACAACGCTGACTGATGGCCTGCATACGCTGGATGTCAATGGCGAGACCTTCCGCGTGCTGGTCAGCACAACCGCGGCTGGCGAGCGCATTGCGGTGGCCCAGGAGTCTGGCTTCCGCAACGAAATTGCGCGCGACGGTGCGCTGCGTACCGTGATGCCCTTCCTGATTCTCGTGCCAGTGCTGTTGCTGATCGTTGCCGACATGGTGCGCAAGATGTTCCGGCCGATTGCCGTGCTTTCCAGGGAAATCGATCAGCGTTCCGAGCAGGAACTGCACCCCATCGAAGACAGCCACCTGCCCGCCGAAGTGCGCCCGTTTGTGGTGGCGATCAATCGGCTACTGGCGCGCGTTTCCACGTCGATGGACAGCCAGCGCCGTTTTGTCGCCGACGCGGCGCATGAACTGCGCTCGCCGTTGACGGCCCTGTCGCTGCAAGCCGAACGGTTGGCGGAAGCGGACATGTCCAGCCAGGCGCGTGAGCGATTGGCCGTATTGCGGCGTGGCATTGAACGCGGCAGGAGTTTGCTGGATCAACTCCTTGCGTTGGCAAGGGCGCAATCCGCTTCGGAGTCGCCGAACTCGCTGGTGTCCATTCAGAGCATCTACCGCCGTGTGCTGGAAGACCTCATGCCTCTCGCCGAGGCCAGGCGCATCGACATCGGCGTCGAGGGAGTCCAGGACGCTGAAGTGTGGTGCAGTGAACTTGACATCATTGCACTGGTCAGGAACCTGGTCGATAACGCCATCCGTTATACCCCCGACGATGGAAGGGTAGACCTGTCTGTTGCCACAACGGAAGGCCGCGCAACATTGAGAATCCGGGACTCGGGGCCAGGCATTCAAGTCAGCGAACGGGAGCGGGTGTTCGACCCGTTTTATCGCTCTCTCGGAAGCGGGCAGGTCGGTTCTGGTCTGGGCCTTTCCATCGTCAAGGCAATATCGGATCGGATTGGCGCAGAAATTCGGCTTGGGTTTTCCGATGAAACGTTACGTTCAGGGCTGTGTGTCTGCGTTATCGTGCCGTTGAACGAGGGTCGAGCCACGCCGAAGCCGGGTTGACTTCTCCGTGCATATACGCACACAGTTCTCGAGAACCGTCGGTGAACGTTGCCCGTTCTCCGGCGATGCTCGCATGGTGCCGGGGAACGCAGGCAGGCGTTCTCATCGAGGATCGGTCCGATCCGGCAGCAAGCCAACATACTTCGGAATGGCGGCAAGTCGCGTATGTATGTAACAGTCCGGTCCTTGAGGGCACCCGGAGTCGAACGTGCGCATGAAGATGAGAGGTATCCCCTTATGGGGCTGGTCGGCCGCGGCGGCGCTGTACTTTGGCGTCGCAGCGGTCGCCGTCGAATTCGTGTGGGAGCGCGCGATCGACGCGCTCACAGAGGTCGGTGCCCAGCGGCTCGCCCTGTATTCCGCCGATTTGCAGAGCGAACTGGTCAGGCACGAGATGATGCCCGCAATCGTCGCGCGGCAGGAGAGCGTGCGGGCATTGTTGAACGCGGCGTCCCCCGCACCGCCGGAACTGCTGCAAACCGTCAATACCTACCTCGAGGCAGTGAATCGCGAAGCCGGCAGCGTCGCCGTGGACGTCATCGACCTGCACGGGTCGGTCATTGCGGCGAGTAACTGGAATCAGCCGGTAAGCTTCATTGGCACTAACGTATCGTATCGGCCGTATTTCAGGGACGCGCTGGCACGCGGCTCGGGCCGGTTTTTCGGCATCGGCACCAATACGGGCATACCCGGTCTGTATTTCGCGAGCGCGGTGCACGACGGCACAGTGCCAATCGGCGTAACGGCGGTCAAGGTCAGCCTCGATGCGCTCGAATCTGCATGGCGAACGCCGGCTGAAGCAGCCATGGTGGTCGACGGCAATGGCGTAATCGTGATTTCGACGGTGCCTGGGTGGAAATTCATGGCGCTCCGATCCGTCACGGCGGAGCAGCAGCGCCAGATCCGGGCATCGCGACAGTACGCGGGCCGCACGGTTCAGGCGCTGCCCCATCGCCGTCTTGGCGACTGGAGTTCCATGGCCTGGTTCGCGCGCTTTCCCGATTGGACCCACCCCAACCATGACAGGCGCTATCTGGTAGTGACGCGACCAGCGCCTCAGGGTGACGAATCGATCATGGTCCTGCTAGACGTCGCCGGAGCGCGGCGTCAGCAGTTCATCGCGCTCGCGTTTGTCACGGGCGGCTTCCTGATCGCGGGACTCTACTGTCTCTACGCGATCCAGCGTCGGCGTGCGATCACCGAAAAGCTCAAGGCACAAGGCGCGTTGCGCAGGGCCAACGACCGGCTGGAGGTCACGGTTCGGCAACGCACGGCAGCATTGACACAGGCCAACGAAAGCATGCAGCAGGAGATCGAGGAACGCACGCGCGCCGAGCAGGAGTTGGTCGAATCGCGCGAGCAGTTACGCGAACTGTCCGCGCACATGGAGGCTATCCGGGAAGAAGAACGCAAGCGCATTGCGTTGGAAATTCACGACGAACTGGGCCAGTTGCTGACAGCATTGAAGATGGACGTTGCTCTGCTGAAGATGCGGCTTGGCGGTAACCCCGACGCGAAACGGAAGGCGGACGACATGCGCGAACTCGTCGAGAAAACGATCTGGATGGTCCGCAATGTCGCGAACCATCTGCGGCCGGCGGCGCTGAACTTCGGGATCGTTTCGGCACTCGAGTGGCTGGTCGAGGACTTCGGCCGGCGCAACGGCATTCCGTGCCAGTTGCGCGTCAATGGCGGCGAGCCGGTGCTGCCTGAGGCCTGCGCAACCGCGGTGTTCCGGATTGTGCAGGCTTCGCTGACCAACGTTTTGCGTCATGCGGGTGCGAGCCGTGCCGACGTCACGCTGACCAGCACCGCGACGGCACTCGACCTCTGTGTCAGCGACGATGGCCGCGGTTTCGATCCGGCGACGGCGTACAGCGGCAATTCGTACGGCCTGCTCGGCATGCGGGAACGCGCGCGCCTGATCGGCGGGTCGATGACAATCGACAGTGCACCCGGCACGGGCACAGCCATTTCGTTACGCATTCCGCTGACGGCGGGGGCAGACAATGATCAAGAGGAATGAAAGGTACACGCGCGGCTGTATATCGTGTGTCTTACGGTCCGGATGGAACAGAAAACCGGGCGTTGCGGGTTAACGCCGACGATTTCGCAGCCGCACAGAAAGCTGGCAGAAGGCATCCGGTTTCTATAATCCATTGCAAATCGTCCAGAAAAGCGCCGCTCCTTGGAGAGCGGCGTCACGCCGCAGGTTGACAGTAGCTCATCGACCATACGGCAGCAGCGGGGAGCAATGAGTGGACATGCCATTTACCCACGATGCCCCCACGGTGCCGGAATCACTCCCTGGCGCAGGCCTGCAATCAACGCGACGTGTGGAGACAGCGATGAAAGATACCGAAATCGAGCGGTGGCCATTTGCGGTCCTCATCTGCGTCTGTCTTGGAGGCCTGATGTTGAAGGCGTATGCGTTCGGGCAATACGCTTCCCCGCCTGATGGTGCGGTAGCTCTTACATGTAGCGACCTGCTGGTCTTTCTCGGCGGTGTTGGCAGTGCCGGGCTTCTTTGTATCAGGCTCTTCGGTCCCGCAAGGGTTGAGAGCACGCTTTTCTGGGTGTTCCTCGCGGGGATCATCGGCGCTGCGATCCTCTTTTGCCGGGGGACATGAAGGAGGAAATCGAGATGGCTTACATCATTCATTGACACGGGATCTAGCGATGACTGAAGGCGGAATGTCTTTCCCCAGAGGCGCAACGCCCTGCGATGATTACTTTGCACCAGGGCGCATGATGCGCTGTGATCTTCAGATGGATTTCGCATCCATCGACGATTTCGCCTGAGCGCCGAAGCCACCACCAGGATCCATTGAACAGAATGGCGGGAGCGCATTCCGACGCTTCGCTGCAACGCAGCCGCCAGCCTTCAACCGCGAGGAGACACTTCGTGCAAGCCACTTCACACACCTCACCGCCCGCACCGCCGCCGGCGCAACAACTGGCAGTCAAACCGCGCTTCTGGCCCGAAGGCTGGTGGAAGCTGATGGAATACCGGATAGGCATCATTCCGCTGCCCGTCTACGTGATTCTGCTTGCGCTGATTGCAGGCTTCGCGGTCACCGGCAAGGTGCCCGGCGAGATATCGATGGCCATCGCAGTATTGGCCTTCTTCGGCTTCACCTGCGCCGAGCTCGGCAAGCGCCTGCCAATCGTGCGCAACATCGGCGCCGCCGCCATTTTCGCGACCTTCATTCCGTCCGCGCTAAGCTACTACCACCTGTTGCCCAAACCGATCCTTACGCTCACGACGGATTTCACGAAGTCGACCAATTTTCTGTACCTGTTCATTGCGTCGATCATCGTGGGCAGCATTCTGAGCATGGACCGGCGCGTACTGATCCAGGGCTTCATCAAGATCTTCATTCCGCTCGCGCTCGGCTCCGTCGCGGCCGGTATCGTCGGCACGCTCGTGGGTATGGCGCTCGGACTCGGTGCGCACCATACGTTCTTTTATATCGTGGCGCCGATCATGGCGGGCGGCGTCGGGGAAGGCGCGATCCCGTTGTCTGTCGGCTATTCGGAGATCCTTCACTTGCCGCAGGGCGACCTGTTTGCGCAGGTCCTGCCGCCGGTAATGCTCGGCAGTCTCACGGCGATCGTATTCTCCGGCCTGCTGGACAGGGTCGGAAAGCGGTTTCCTCATCTCACCGGCGAAGGGCGGCTGCAAGTTGGCGAGGAAGACGCAATGGATCCGGTGCAGGAGGAAATACGCGGACATGTGGACGTCACGCACATCGCGGCGGCGGGCATTACCGCGATCACGTTATACCTGCTCGGGCTGATGTGCCGGAACCTGTTCGGGCTGCCCGCGCCGGTCGCCATGCTGTTTCTCGCGGTGCTGGTCAAACTCGCCCGGGCAGTGTCTCCGCCACTTCAGGAGGGGGCTTTCGTCGTCTACAAGTTCTTCTCGACTGCGGTTACCTATCCGCTGCTCTTCGCGATCGGCGTGGCAATGACACCTTGGGACAAACTGATGGCCGCGTTCACCATCGCCAACATCGTGACCATCGTGGCCACGGTGGCAACCCTGATGGGCACCGGATTCCTGGTGGGTCGCCGGTTGAAGATGTACCCGATCGATACGGCGATCGTAAACGCGTGCCACAGCGGTCAGGGCGGCACGGGCGACGTTGCCATCCTGACGGCAGCCAATCGTATGCAACTGATGCCATTCGCTCAGATCGCCACGCGAATCGGCGGCGCAATTATCGTCACGCTGACGTTGATCGTGCTTGCACACATTGGATGATTCTCAATCTCTGGTTGTCGCGCCGGATGCGGGTCGATTCGACGCGCATCCGACGGTTCGTGGCTCCACTGGAATCATTCGTCGAAGCTCTCGAACGGAACTGGCTAGCGGGTCGAGAACACCGAGACGCCGCCGTTGGGAAAGTCGGTCGCGCCGCCCTGGAACGGCACATACACCTGTCCACGCGTGCTGTCGATGGCGACAGAATGCGCGCCTGTGCCGACTGGAATCTTGAAGAGCAACTGCCGTGACGCGCCATCTATCACCGCCATCTGCGGACTGAAGCCCGACTCGGCAGCAATTCCGCTCGACACGTAGTGCCGGGCAGGCAGGAAATAGCGGTTGGACGCCGGATCATAGCCAACCTGGTCCACACCGCCAAATGGCAGGCTGGCCCGAATCTCGCCGCTCGTGCGGTCCAGAATGAGCGTGATGAGGGGATCGCCGGCTGACGGATCGCATCCAACGAGCACGTCGTTATTCGGCCCGAGTACGATTCCCGTCGGTGCGCATTTGCCCAGCGCAAACGACTTGCCGACAGATGGATTTCCCGCTGCTGCGGAACTGGCGGCGATGACATCGAGCTCGCCGTCGGGATTGGCGGTGGTCCCATCGTTGTTGATCAGAAAGCTCTTCGAGGCAGGATCATAGGTGCATGCTTCGAGCCCGGATGAACCGTTGAAGGGAAGTGTCACCACGACCTTCTGGGTCAACGTGGAAATAAACGTGACGAAAGGCGGCGATTCTCCAGGGCTCGCATACATCACGAGATGATCATCCGGATCGTAACAGCCCTCATCGACGCGCGATCCGGACGTGCTGATGGCAATGGTGTTGACCGTCTTTCGCGCAGCGGTATCGATCACTTTGACAGAGCCGACGTCACCCACATAAATCGTGTTCGTGCCGGTGATGCCCACGATTCCGTCGGGACCCGACTCGTTTGTCGTTGCGCCGGCACCAGTGAACGGTCCGGGGATCTGCGCGACCAGCGTGTTCGATTTTGTATCGACGACATCCACTGCCTTGTTGTTGCGGTCGGCGAGAAAGTACGTTCCGGCTTCAACGTAGCCGATGTCGAAACTGAACGACGGGCTTGAGGCATTCGGCACGGCGATATTCGCCACGAGCTTCGGCACAGTGGGGCCGCTGACGTTATCTCCGCCGCCGCAGCCGGTCAACGCGGCCATTCCGAGCAAGATCGAGGTCATCAGGTGCTTTTCCATCCAGTCGTCTCCTTTCCGTTTATTGACCTGACAGATCATTCATTAAGGAATCTTAAGAAATGATAGTGAGGGGTCGGCAGTACGCTTCACACAATGGCTTTGCAATGGTGAATCGGAAAGTAAAACTTATTTATGGTCTGCATTGAGCGGACGCTATAGTTGTAAACGATCTGAAGCCTGCCTGAGCGCGCGATGAAGGCGCGGGTATTCCGTAGTGACGCGCTCTCGTGGATTTCCCTTGGAGTGCGTCAGGCACTTTGGATAGTCGGTGCAAGATCCCGCGCAACCTGTACAAAGCTGCGCGAGCCGCGACTTCGTCTTCCAGGGATCGGTTATCCGTGGGAATATGCACCGGCCGCCGCATGTGCATCGACCGGTCGCCATGGCTCAACTGGCACCGACCGCAACAGGCACGACACGGCGGGTACAGCCATTCACCTAAAAGCGCTCGCCATCGAACTCCGGCAGCGTACGCGTTCCTTCAGCAGCGACCGAGTGCAGCAGTTCAGGATCCAGATCGAGCAAACGCAGGATCGTCGGCGCAACCTGGGTGGTCAGCACACGCTCGCCGTTGGTCCGTCCAGCGTGACGGCCGTGAGGCACATAAACCACGAGACCGAGATGGCTGTCGTCGGGGGCGTTGCCGCCGTGTTCTTCGTCCTTGGTCTTGCTTGATGTATAGATGACCCCCGGGTTCGGCTGGACGACGATGTCAGGCGTGCGGCCGCGGGCAGGTTCACCGAATCGGTCGTTCAACCGCGGGCCGTACAGAATGTATGCCTGCGGGCCGTCCGCGCAAATGCCGGGTGCGTTGCAGTTCAGGTTGTCTTTCAGGGTCTTCACGACCGCAGGCAGTTGGCTCTGATCGCGCAACCAGATCAGGCCGATGTCATCGGTCTGCACGAAACCCGTACCGACGAGCCCGGTTCCATCATTGAGGTTGCCGCTCTTCGTACTGTTCTGCCCGAAGTTGCCGTTCGGATCCAGATAGTTGCTTGCTTCAAGGAGTTTCGAGAGTGTATCGCCGTTCTTCACCAGCATTGAATGGTCGGTCGGGGACTGGCCATGCTTCGCGGTGACGATGATCGCCGTCGACGAATAAAGGTTGCGCTGCTTGAGTTCGGACACGATGCGACCCAACGCGTTATCCAGATAAGCAATTGCGTTGGCTACCTGCGGACCAGGCGTGAAGCTCGCATCCAGATAGCCGCCACCCGTCGCAACCGCTGCTTTCTGGGCGACGCTCAATGTCTGGAAGTTGGTTCCAAACACCGTGGGCGCGTCGGCGCTGGATTGACCTGTCGAATCCTTGCTGTCAATTTCATTGATCAACGACTGCACATGCAGATTGTCGAACTGTTCCGTGTGCGTATAGACGTCGGTGTAGCTCGTATTGGTAGCGGGATCAATCGAATTGATCTCGGTGCGCGAAAGATCGTCGACGCCTGTGCCGGACGGTCCATTCAGCCAGTCGTAGCCCCACGCATGTTTGTCCGCCCAGGCGGTGCGAGCGCCTTTCACGTGGCCTTTGACCACTTCGAAAATCGTGTTGGTCTTTACGTAATTGTGCGGATACACTGGCGTACAGACTCCGTTGATCAACGCGTGAGGAATTGCTTGCGGATTGAACGCGCCACCACCGTCGAGATGCGTCAGTGCACCGCCGTTTTCGCCATCGATGCCAGTGGTCTCGTCGAATACGACGTTCCAGCCTTGCTTGCCGGTGCAATTGCTATCGGACGGTGCGAACAGTGTGCGGTCATAGGACACGTCGTAGAACAGGCCCGTGGATTTGGGCGAGCCGCCGGTGACGAGCGCGGCGAGGCCCGGAAACGAATCGGAAAGACCCGGCGTGTGCGCGTTGGTGTAGGTCGTACCCGACCTGGCCAGCAATGCAAGATTCGGGCACGCATTCGAACCGACGCAGCGTGCGACATCCTGCTCATGCAAACCATCGAAGCTGATCAACAGCACATGCTTCACTGACTCAAGCTCGTGATCATGCACGTCGAACGCCGCTGCGCCCGCCGAGTACAGCCCGGCAAGCAAGGCAACGCTTGCGCTAACGGCGCTTTGCGTACGACGCTTCCACATCTTGATCGTCTTCATTTCCTGTCCTTTTATAGTTCGCCACGGAATATCCGGTAATCCGGGAATGAATGTGCAGTGGAATTGAGTCGTCCGGATGAATCGACGCTTTCGATTGCATAACCCGCCAATGCTAGAAACAAAGAAAAGAAGCCGGGTTTCGCTTCCATGCGCTGTACGACAAGATCCATCGAGAGGATGTGTTGGCGCACGCGTACGCCAGGTGCCGCGCGAACAGCGTTGGCCGCTGAGCGGCGCGCGATTGCGGACGGAGCCTGGCAAGCGCTCGCAGGATCGAGCGAAGGCCTGGCGCCCTATCAGTAACAGGACTGACGATTACCCCGATTCTTTGTGCTCCATTCATCGAATCAGTAGCAGCCAGTCCGCTGCAGCCTTGGCGCTTGATCCCCTGCCGATGTACCACTTCGTCTGGAAAACGACGTACAGTCGAGCCGGATCGCAGGTTTCACCTGTCTGTCTGACCGGGTTCCCAGGCGCGTCCTCGCACTACCACGTGGTGCCGGCCTCGCGGGGCTAATGTACCCACGATCAAAGGTGGCGACACTGTCGGTAACAGGAATGGAAGAGAACAGCGGGTCGGCTTACGTTGGTCGTCGAGGCTCGGATGTGTGCGAGGTGAGGAGCAATGTATCGGGACCCCCCAAAGCGTATGGCGATATTCTGGCGGCGCCTGGCCTTGCCAGGTTGGGTGGTCCTCGTCGCCTGGTGCGGGACGCCCACGGCATGCGCTCGTCGATGAGCCGGCGCGGTGATCGCTGGGACGTTTGATATTACAAAAGTGCTCGATACATTGCTGCGCAGCAGAATAGCGGTAGTCTAAAGGCGGAGCGTCGGCAATCGTTCGCCCCACGGTCGCAATGTGACAGGAGAATTGACAGGAGAACGCACCATGACGACTTCCCTGGGCGGCGACAATGACTACGTCCGGTCGTGTTGCCTCACGGGATGATGTTACTCCCGGGTAGTTGTCACGGACCCGTTGTTTTGTGGTGAAGGCTGGCGCTGCGTAGCGGCGCCAGCCTTCA